>Ga0070751_1002503_pt1 | contig 10481 bp, 26 predicted proteins | sample VirMetDEL_Aug_28_FD_78514 | JGI IMG/M metagenome (GOLD analysis project Ga0070751, IMG submission 78514) | Aqueous microbial communities from the Delaware River and Bay under freshwater to marine salinity gradient to study organic matter... | ecosystem: Environmental > Aquatic > Marine > Coastal... | reverse complement strand
ATTGGCGAAATGGTTATGTGGAAAGGCATGGGAGAAGAATGTCTTGAGGACGGTTATGCAGAAGGAGATGTTGAAAATGATTTTGGTTTGATTCAAAAAGTTGAATGGGCTGATCCCAGTCTTGACTCCTGGGATGCTACTATTACTTGGTGTGATGGTACAGGAGGATATCAAACATTCTCTATGAACGAAGACGGAAAAATTGAGTTTTATAACAAAAACATGGTTTACCCTGTGAGCGAAAATGACCTCTGACCGCAAATATTTCACACACAAAGATTTCCCTGTTGGAACTTTGATTTCCTTTGACCGAGAATACACGGTTTTTTCATTGACGGGCGTAATTTCCCCAAGCGCAAAATATACAACAATTGGCTTGGTTGTCGGGCATCCGCACAAAGACAATATTAACATTGAATGGCTATCCAATTCTTGGCATTTTCCGTTCAAGGAAGGAACAACCAGTTGGATGAATATGGCCCACACTATTTTCCAAGACGCCGTTATTCAAAAGGCTGATTAGTCTTTTCGGCACCCGCCCTTTAGGGTTTTCGCTCTTTACACTATTCTACCTTACAACATTCCCGGAGAACAAAAATGCTGAACTACTGGTGCCTGAACATTACACTTACCCAAGATCCCACACCGATCCTTGAGAGGTATTGCGAGGAACTGATTGAACAGATGGGTTTGCCCGAAGAAAAGCAGAACCATTTTCTTCTAAAAGCAAGAGAGGCTTCTTCTTACAGGGGCTGGGAAACAATAAACAAGCCAGAAAAAGAAAAAATCGAACAAGAATACTCTGACTTTATTGATGCAATCTATTCCAACGATCTTGAAACTTTTGTTCAATACTTCTTTGGCAGATTCGACATTTACAAGAACAGAACCAAAGATAAATCAAAAAGTTGGCTATTTGAAATGGACAATAGCGATTACATGCTTGACAACGAATACGGACACCCAGCAGAAGATGAGATCATGAAGTTCTTTGGTGAGTTTTGTGTTCCAAGAAGAACTTTCATTGAAAAGCAAGTCTTGGAAGATGATCACATTCCTTACCGTTATGTTCTCCAGGAAAACAATAAAGCGTGGGAATGGACAGAACCCACGCTTGTTTGGGATAATGACGACCCAGATGAGTAAACTTGAGTATCACTTTCACGTTGCCCCCGTGAATAGGATCGCCCCCCGGATCGTATAGTATACGGGACCGCCCCGATCCCGCTCGCCGCTTTACACAATTCCACAAGGAGGAAAAATGAAATTGCAAGTTGGTGATTTGGTTACAGTTGACAACTATCGCACAGGAGAGCCATATAAGAAATACTATGGACTTCTCACGGACATTCAAGATCGTGAGAACAACGAAAAACTAGCGTCAATCGAAACAAGCAATCCAAACTTCATTTTCTCTTATTGCAAGGTTGAGTGGATTTTTTCACCTTCTTGCTATGGTGCAAGTCCAATCAATGCAACATTCATCAGGGAGTACAACAATGTATAGAGCATTTATGGCTGGTTTTTGTCAACAAGCGGGTATTATGGTTGCACAAATTGCTGTGCAAACTGCTTGTCAAACAAGAGCATTTCAGGCTTTTGTTTCAAAGGTGGTTCATCACGAACACGAAGAACTTGAAGAAGAACAAGAAGTGCAAAAGATCGGTTTCGTCCACAACAACCAGGAGCAAATGTAATGTCGTTTGAGATCAAAGTAAGAGTTCCTTCAATCAAAAACCTTCAACATGATGGCTGGGCACGAAATGCCGTATTCCGAATTGTTGAAGGTGGCGGTGAAATTGATCCAGAAAGTCTTGTCCACATTTGGCGGCACTTGCAGAACAATGCAAAGTATGATTTTGCACAGCGTATGCTTCCAACAACACAGTTGAAGTATTCTCAACTTTCTGAAATTCTCCAACACCACAACCGTTCAAAGATTCTTCGTATGCAGGCTTTCACAAAGCAACATTGTCTGCCGAACGAAGAAGCAAACAAATACTTTGCTGAATGGACTTCTTCTTTGATCAAGGTTCTAGAGAAAGAGCACGGGCAAGAGCGCACTTGGTATACCAAAATGCGTAAACTTGGTCCGTTTGCTACTTCTTATCGGCTTGATCGACGTTTGTCTTTTATTCACACTTGGCACTTCAAAGATTCCCAGCGTGGATCAGAACCAAGATCAATTGATCGCCTGGATGAAGAAACACTTATTCGTTTGTCTTGGGCTGTTGCTGAATGGTGCAACAAAACAAACACAGGAAGATACAATCGTGAGCCCTGGTCTTTGCCAACTTATCTTGGCGCACTGGCTTCTGGAACAAGACTTGAACCTGTTGTTCCGCTGATTTCTTGTAAGAGCGATAGAATTTCAGAGTGGGCTCTTGCAGCTTATGCACACATTGCTTCAAAGGAGGAAAACAATGACTGATGGACGTAGATGCAAGTTTTGTGGCGAAGCAGGGCACAACATTCGTTCCTGCAAATCCGCTGCTTCTGCAAGAAACCTAGTCTCCAAGTTTGGCGAGATTGTAAAAAGCGAAGTTCCGGCAGTTGCAGGAAAATTTTTCCCTCTTTCCGGTTTTGAAGGCAATCTGATTTCAATGAATTTCAAGATTAAAGATCCGTCTTTGCACCAAACAGAAAGATTCAACTTTCTTGACGGAATTTCTTATCATCGGCGCAACTCTATCCACAATGCGATTGATAACGTGCTGAAAGAAGCCGGTTCTGGAAACGTGTTTTCTGATCGATGTGCAATTTCTGCAATGTTGGTACCTGCCTTTGAATTTGAAATCAACAACCTTCAACTTGGCTTCTTTATTGAGTCCGATTCTTTCGCCACAAGTTGGAATAAGCGGGCAGAAATGTCTCTAATCGCTGAAGAAATTGACTTCAAAATCAGCGATTACATTCAAGGCAAACTACACGAACCCGGTGGGAATAGATACAAGACCCTTTGGCGAAAGATTTGCGAGCATGCAAACCTCACCGAAAAGTATCGTGGTTGGGAAGGAAAAGAAGGAGAAATGATCCGTGCTTTCCTTCAAGAAGCAATTGTGGATCTTCAAAAATCTGCCGCAAACAAAAGAACTGACCCAAACAAAATGTTCTCTGTTATTTCTTCAAGGCTCGGTCGAACGCAAAGATCGTCTGCGGCTGAAAGTCGCTGTGGTGTTTCTGGCGAATGGATGAACATTGAACCACCACAATTTTCCTTTACTTGGCGTGAAAAGCCAGAAGGAACAAATCTTTCCTTTGAACTTACCGACAAGTTGAAGGAAAAACTGGAAGAAGCCGTAAAGCAGCCTTTCTTGGATGCGTTGTTTGTTGAAGCAAAAAATCACATCCTAGATGTTATTAGCCCTAATCGCTATTATAGCAAGCACGATGAAGCTGCTATGTCTCTCGGAACTCTTTACAGACTAGTCAATGAACGCTCTTTTGATTTTAGCACTGAAGCACCTTACAATCAAAGTTATTTTCAATCCCTAGAGGTTGATGATGATTTTATCTTCAACGAAGAACCACCGCCGGTAGTTGTTTCTGAATGGGAGAAAGTTTGCAAAACCGGAGCATTGTCCGCAGAGTATACTGTAAAGGACTTTATCAAGATGGGTCATTCCGGTGGTTATGCACAAATGTTTGATAAAGGTCTGATGATGATAAACAAGTTCCCAGGAATCCGACCAGACGCCAACATTGAAGAAAAGAGTGATTATGATGGAAAGTGGTATGACTGTCGTTGGATTGGTAGAGAATACAGAGCCGGTCTAGTTCCAGAAAAGTTTTCCCTTTCAGAGATTGTTCTTGCATCATTGGAAGCATTGGTGTATTCTGAAAGAGAAGTCAAGTGAGCTTGGGCGATTTAGTTCACTTGGTTGGTTCAACAAAGAAAGAAAACTTGGGCATTGTTGTTGGCTTTGATCAAGAAGGAGATCCAATAGTGGAATGGATTTTTCCAGCACACTACTGGACAAATGAAACTGGACCTGAATACGGCGAAGACCTAATCATTATTTCAGGAGGCGAAGATGAACTTCGAGATTGGTGATTTGGTTGAAATGAAACCAGCCCGTGAATCAACTTGGTTCTCAAAAACAAAATACTACGGCTTGGGTCTTATCACAAAAGTTGGTGCAACCACTTGTGCTGTTGATTGGATTAGAACTCCCTGGGGTGGTGTTGAGCAATTGCGAGGTATTAGTAAAGAACTATTGCGGAGGGTTGAGTAATGGCTGTTTATAATATTGGCGATTTGGTCACACGAACTTGTGGTTCAGTTGGCATTATTACTAACTTTGATCAAGACGGCGATTTTTACGTTGACTTTATTTTGGGGCAGATGGCTGATGCTGGCGAAACAGTTTTAGATTATGCTTTACATTTTAGACACACAGAGGAGGAGGATTTATGATATGGTTTATTTTTGGTTTGCTCTTTATTGGTCTTGGTCTTGTTTTTTACTGGCTAATGAGTTCTTGGGCAGATGGTTTGGAACTAAACCTAGACCAACTTGATTTAGACGAAATGTTCTGGAACACTCAAAACAACAACGAAGGAGGTGAAGATGTTTGAGACTGACTACATTGATGTTGATCGCTTTGTTTGTGATTATGACGAAATGAACTACGATCCCAACGAAAACCAAGAGATCGAATACGAGATCACTGAAGATGGAGACTATTATACTGATGGTGATGATGGTTATGACGATGACTATTATGAGGACGAATGAAAGTAAATGTTGGTGAGATCTTAAAATACAAAAACAAAAAAGTAAAAGTTATTGGTTATCTCAACTTGGAAAACGAACTAACCCAAAGCTACAAACCGCATTATAAGATTGTAGTGCAAGACAAGGAGGGAATCAAATGGGTGAAAAGAAAGTAAGATACATTTGTCAGGTTTGCCTCAACTTTATCGAGGACAACAAAAACAAAACGCTTTGTGATGTTTGTGAAAGAAGCCTAAACAAGGAGAGCCCAGATGAAAATTGAAGTAGGTGATCTTGTTTGCTCTATCTACAAAAAAAGTGGTAAAGCCCCCGATGCTATTACTCACGAATACGATGAAGGAAGAAGTTTGGGTATTGTCTTGGAAGTAGAAGAAGTCCTGGCGAACGAAAGCGAAAAACAACCTAACTTTACACACCGATGCAAAGTGGAATGGCTGTCGAATAACAAAGGTGTTGAGATGTTCGCAAACCACTTCCTAAAGAAGGTTCAGTAAATGAAACTAGAAGAAGTCGAAAAATTAACAATCGGTGATTTGATCACGTATTCTGAAAATCCCACCGAGGAGGAACTTGGTTTGATTGTTGGAAAGACCAAAGATGTAATCCAGATTGATTGGATTGAAGAAGGAGAGTTGTACATTGGGAACTACCCTTATAGATCCAACACCACAAGTTATTTTTGGGATACGATTGAGAGAGTTCCATAATAAAACAAACAGCCGATACAACTTTCACGTTGCCGCCGTGAATAGGATCGCTCCCTCGTTCGTATAGTGTACGGACGCCCGACCACGTACCCCGCACGGAGTGAAACAAATGGAAAATGAGTGTATTGTTTGCGGCGACGAAGTATTGCCGCAACGATGGAAAGCAGGTTTTCGTGCTTGCTTTCAATGCCGAGAAAAGAAAGCACAGGAGATCAAGAAAGCAAAAGCAAAGCAAAACGCCCCTGCTTACAACAAAGGACCTTATATGGTATTGACGAGTAGGCAAATGGTTCTGGACATTGGACGATAAAAACAACAAAGGAGCATAAAATGAGAAAGGTATTCATCAACTCTGACGTTGTTTACAAGTGGAAGCAAGGTGAAGAAGCCAGAAATGGCAGATACACGTTGCACACGGATGGTAAGGATCTTTATTCTTACAATCTCCGAATTGGCTTTACCACGCCAAGTGGAAAGAAAGTTGCGGTTGAACATCGTGCGCCAAACTTTGTTTCAATCACGACTTCACAACACGTCGGTCTTGCTTGTTGGCGGGCAGATTATCTTATCCATCCTGACTTTGCTCATCACCTTGAGGAAACAAAATGAAAACTGTTGCTGACATTATTTCCCATCTGAATCTTCCCGAAGTTCAGGAAAACCTCACCCCGTGGGAGAAAGGTTTTACCCAGTCTCTTTCCGAGCAGTATTCTGCAAAGGGGTTTTTGTCCAATCGGCAGATTGAAACCCTAAAAAGCGTATACGACAAGCACTCCCCGGAAAAAATCAAGAACGCTGTTTCTTTCAAAAAGGGGTTCAAACAAAACAAGGAATTGCAGGAGCTCTGGGCTTCTGCTATTCAGTATTATGAACAAAACCCGCCTTACTACGGCGGAGTTGTTCAACAAGCAAAAGCAGATGAAAACTTTACCCCAACAAAGAAACTTCTTGAAAACATGACGGGAAACAAGTTCTTTCAGCGTTGGCTTGCGTTGAAGAACTCGACGCCACTTTTCAAAGTTGGTGATTTGGTGAAAGTTCACGGACAACCACCAAATGCAACTTTTGTTGGTCGTGCAGACAAAGAGATCCGAAAGCAAAATCCAAAGTTCACTTACTACAACTCGATCTATACAGCCAGAAACTGGGCTTTGGCAAAGAAGGAAAACCACCTGTTTATGATTGAAGAAGTATGCGACTTTACTTTTACTTCTTCAAAAGGCTCAAAGTTGTATCGTGCTCTTGACATTTCTGGTGATTGTGGTACAATGTATCTAGAACAGCGAATGATGAAGGAGGCATACTAATGAACACATTTATCGCAACGCAGGCTATCACGCAACTTGAAGATTGGATCATCTATCTTCAAGATGTGAAAGAGCCAGGTGAAGATGAAGCCGACGAAATGATCGAGTTTCTGCAAGCACAACTTCAGAAGATTGTGCTAACACTTCCCATTATGGGGGAGGCATGAAGATCAAAGAAGGAGATGCCTTTGCAGCAATGAAAGGAAACTTGTTCCAGTCTGTTATTATTGACAGGAACGATGAACGCCGTCTTTGCTACTGGCTCTATGATGATGCAAGCGGTGAGTTTATTTACAACGAGATTGCAAAGCCAAGTAGCACGGCAAAAAAACATCTAGACTTTATTCAGCGGATCGCAAAAAGAGAGGAGGAACAAAGTGTTTGAGATCAACGAAGAAGTGATTATAGACAATAACGACTGCGGCTTTATCACGTTTGCAGACTACAACGACCACGAAAACTATTACGTGGTAGAAAGCGAAATGACAGGATCGACTTATCACATTTACGACGAAAGTCGTTTGAAGTCGATCAATGTCTAACAAGAACCCGAAGTTTGAGATTGGTGGTCTTTACATCAAACTTCCTTCTACTTATCAAACCGCTGGTGGAAACTACGAAGAAAGCAAACAAAGAATGTTTTTGCTTGTTAGGAAGTTCCGGCAAAGACCAGATCGCACGACAAAAGAAGTAACATACTGGGTGTTAGAGTCTATCGACAGTGGAAAACAAGTGAATGTTCGTGAACAATCAATGAGAAACCAAGTTGTAAACGGCAGAGCAGAGTACCAATGATTACTAGACAATCCTTGACTAAACTTCAACTTGGAGACATGATCAAGTATGACTCAAAAAGACGTATGAGCCATACTGTAAACGGAGAAGAATGGGATTATGATCTAGGGCTTATCACAAACAAAAAGACAACTTATGCTGGGACTCAATTCTTTATTGAGTGGGTTTCGGAAGATGAAAACTCTTGGATCTCGCCTACCGATTCTGATTTTTGGAACTGCTGCGAAAAGGTTTGAAAATGAATCTTGAAGAAAGAATGGCTTTGCAGGTCGGGGATCTTGTTCGTTTTGATGTAAATAACAAACATATATTTAATTGGGGCGAAGAAAAAAAGAACTACGACATTGGACTTGTTGTAGGAAAAGACTGGGTTCCCGCCGAAGCAGATTACACAATCAAAATTGAGTGGGTTTCAAATGATCCTGATAGTGTTTGGTATTTGGAAGAAGATGAAGAAGAATGGGTTTGTGTGAGTAAGATTCAATGAAGAATAGAAACTACCTGAAGGAGGAGCAAATGGTCAAGATCACAAAAAGAGAATACTTTGAAGAAAAAGCAGTAGATCTAGAAGCACTGGTGAATAGTGCTTTTCCGCAGTTAGAAACGGAAGCCTTTATTGATCCAGATGAGGGTTGTGTTTCTGTTCAGTCCCAACTGGAAGTTTTTGGTTTTGAAGATATTTTCTTCATTGAGTGGATTCACAATGTAAATGAAGAAGACCCAGATCAAGAATACGAGTGTTCTATCTTCACGGCAGAAGGCGAAGAACTTGGGGTTTGTTATTCCAGCGAGTTTGTAAGAGCAACGCTAGAATGTGTAAAAGAAACTCAAGAACTTTTGATGAGTGTGCATAACTGGCTGGGTTCTGTTTTTCGCATCATCTAACTTTCGGCGCCCCGGCTTTATACTATTCGGCAGTATCACTTTCACGTTGTCCCCGTGAATAGGATCGCCCCCCGGATCGTATAGTATACGGACCCCCCGGTCCCGTGCGGACTAGCACGCCGCACGGCGACCACTTCAAACAATCCTAAAACAGGAGAAAGTGCTATGGGTATTCAGTTTGATTTTGTTTCGGTTCTTCCGCTTATCAACAACATCCTCAACGTGAAACTTCCCACGATGATCCGTGGTCGCCACGGTGTCGGAAAGAGCGAGGTTGCGTATAAGATCGGTCGGGAGCGAAACCTTCCGGTTGTTGAAATTCGGGCTTCGCAGTTGGCAGATGTTGGCGACCTTGTGGGTTTGCCGATCATTTCGGAATCTTCGGACTTCACGAAATTCTGTCCGGCAGAGCGTTTGTGGCTTGCTTGTAACAAGCCGGTTCTGCTGTTTCTTGACGAGGTTGATCGTGGTACAGATGATATCACGCAGGCTTTCATGGAATTGACGGATTCCCGAAAGATCGCAGGACAGCATTTGCATCCTGAAACCCTAATCATCGCTGCAACTAATGGCGGCGATCGTGAAGGTTCTGACCAGTATTCTGTTCGAGACTTTGATCCGGCAGTCATGGACCGTTGGGTTTGTTTCGATGTTGAACCTTCCGTGCAGGATTGGGTTTCGTGGGCTTCTGACGGAAACATCAACAAGATGATTCTGGAGTTTGTTTCCAAAAACACTTCGGCCAGTGGCGAATGTGTCTATTTGGAAAACAAGGGCGACTTTCAGCCTAACAAGATTTATCCTTCTCGTCGTTCTTGGAAGCGACTGAATGATTGTCTTGAAACCGCCGGTCTTATGTCAAAGGACAATTTTGACATTGCCATGATCCACAATCTCGCTTGCGGGTTTGTTGGTGTTGAATCGGCTGTTGCTTTCATGGGCTTTCTCGAAAACTACGAGTTTGATATGTCCATCGAGGATCTTCTGCTCGGAAAGGAAACCCCGAACTTTGAAGAATGGGATGCGGTTGGCCATACCCGCTTCACTTCGCAGATTACCAGCCTTGACTGGTTTGCGGAATGGGCAAAGACCAACCCTTCGGAAAAGGACCAAAATAAGGTTGCCAAGCGGATTGGTGAATGGGTTGGTTCTTCTACCTTCCCTTCCGATAACTCGGTGGCTTTCTTCAAGTCCATCACTCGGACTTTCCCGAAGTTTGGTATGAAGTTGCACAAGAGCATGAAGTCTGAATTGCGAGACATGCTCTCTCACAACAAGAAGTAAGTAAATCGAAACTTGCCTTCGGGCAAGTCGCTGGAATGTGGTTATTCCAGCCTGAACGAGAAGCCTACTTACCACAAAGGAGAAAAAATGGCTTACACAATGCGAGACTTCAACAAGGACGTTTACGCACTACTTCGAGATAACGACTTCTTTGCGTCTTGCATGACGCAGATCAATCGTGTTTCCACTGAATCTTTGCCCACAGCGGCAATTGGTTTCAACAAAGAAACCCGAAACTTTACCATGTACTTCAATCCGCAGTTCTTTGAAGAATTGTCGGTTGAACATCGTGGTGGTGTTATTCTTCACGAACTTTTCCACTTTGTGAATCAGCATATTACCACCCGTATGCCTGATCCAAAGTACATGAAAATCTGGAATTACGCAACGGACCTGGCGATCAATGATCACATCAAAGATCAATTGCCGGAGTTTTGCCTTGTTCCGGGTCGTGGTCCTTTCTCGGATCTTGAAAAGTTCCCGCACAATCAAACCGCTGATTATTACTTTGAGGTTCTGAAAGAAAAGCAGGACGAACTTGAAGAAATGATCCAAGAGTTTATGCAAGAGGCGGGTGATGGTGATGGCGAAGGTAATGGAAATTCCTTCTTTGATAATCACGAAGAATGGATGAATGATCCCGGTGAAGGTGAAGGTGGCGCAAACACCGATCACGAAATTGCAAAGCAGAAGGCAAAGCAGATCATTCAGAAGGCTGTAAACGAAGCGAGTAAGTCTAATAAATGGGGCACCATGTCTCCTGAT
>Ga0070751_1002497_pt1 | contig 10498 bp, 25 predicted proteins | sample VirMetDEL_Aug_28_FD_78514 | JGI IMG/M metagenome (GOLD analysis project Ga0070751, IMG submission 78514) | Aqueous microbial communities from the Delaware River and Bay under freshwater to marine salinity gradient to study organic matter... | ecosystem: Environmental > Aquatic > Marine > Coastal... | reverse complement strand
TACCTGCAACCTACCGAGATTTAGTATTGGTAATAAATGGTGCTTCAAGTGGAACTTCGCTAGTAGGTTTGCGATTTAACTCCGATACAGGCACAAATTACTCATATGTTTTGATGCTGGGTAACGGAAGCAGCACTGATTCTGCCTCGGGAAGCTCTCAAGATGAAGCAAGAGTTGGTGTTTTCTGGTCTACCCCAAACACTTTAATAACGCAGATTCAAGATTATAGTGCAACGGATAAAAATAAGACTTTGCTGTCAAGGTCTAACAACTCGGCAAATAGGGTTTCTGCAACCGCAACACGCTGGGCAAGTAATAATGCAATTCATACAGTTAGCGTTGTAAATGATGTTTCAGCGTTTACATCTGGGACTACTCTGTCGCTTTACGGAATCGAGGCCTAAATGAGTATGACTTTGATTGAACACATTGAGGTTGGGTCAGGTGGGGCTGCTTCGATGACATTTAGCTCTATACCTACTGGCGGGACTTACACAGATTTACTTTTGGTTTATAGCCTAAGACCAACTAATACAAATGTTGAAGGAATTTACATCTCATTCAATGGCAGCACTAGCAATTTTTCCGCCAGATACCTAGAGGGTAATGGAAGCAGTGCTTCTAGTGGAGCTGGTATTGCTAGATACATAGGTGCTTTTCAAGGGACTACATCAAACACTTTCGGTAATGGGCAGGTTTACATCCCCAATTTCGCAAGCTCCAATGCTAAATCTTGGTCGGTGGATAATGTGACAGAGGCGAATCAGACCGCTGCTTATCAAGACATTATTGCAGGGTTGTGGAATGACACTACCGCCATTAGCTCTATTACTATTTCCTTGAACTCTGCAACAATAGCTCAATACAGCTCAGCAACTTTATACGGCATCACAGCAGGCTCAGACGGAACAACGGCGGTGAGCTAATGGCAATCAAATCCTTTACACGCAGCACGATAGAAAACAACATCTTCTATCGCTCTATGCTGGCAGGCAACGAAGCGTTCTCACCCTCGGACGAGGACATCTTGGCTGAGGAGGTGCTGACAGGCTCACAGGCTTCGGTCACTTTCAGCTCGCTCGGTGATTACGCAACCGCAGGGTATCAGCACTTGCAGATTAGGACAACAGCAAGAAGTGACAGAGCAGACACCAATTCTCGTCTGTTCTTGCGTTTTAATTCTGACTCAGGAGCTAATTACTTCAGCCACGAATTAGTAGGCACTGGTTCTTCTGTTTTTTCGGCTTACATAAACAGCTATGACGGCAGTTACAACACTGGAATCGTAAACATTCACACCACCCCTGCCTCTAGTGCAGCAACCAATGTTTTCGGAGCTTGTGTTTACGACATTCTTGACCCGTTTGAAACGACAAAATACACGACAACAAGATTTTTTGGAGGACAGGCGCAAAGTCACAATCGAGTTGCCCTTGTTAGCGGAACTTGGGCAAACACCGATGCACTGACCTCTATTACAATCACCGACATTCACGGGAATTTAATTTCTGGCTCACGCTTCACTTTGATAGGACTGAAATAATGACAACAGCTTGGGTTCCGTTGGCTACGACTACGCTTTCAGCAACAGATTCAGCCGTAGATTTTTCTTCTATACCTGCGACTTACAGGGATTTAGTGCTAGTTGTTGATGCAACTACAAGTACAAACGCAGTAGTCGCTCTTAGGCTAAATTCGGATTCGGGTGGGAACTATTATTTTGTTCAAATGCGAGGCTACAGTTCAACAGCAGCTTCGGGTTCTGCTTCAGGTGTTGCACAAATCTGGATTTCAGATAGTGCCAGTGTTGCAGGTGACCCAATAATGCTGAAGGCTCAGATTATGGATTACTCAGCAACCGACAAACACAAGACAGTTCTGGGCAGGGCAGATTACTCTAATTCTAATAATGGTTCTCTAGTCGAAGCCACAGTAAATAGATGGGCAAGCACTTCCGCTGTAAATGCTATTTCTATTTTCACATCTTCTGGAAGCTTTCAAGTCGGTTCGACCTTCAGCCTATGGGGAAGCAACAGGTTATAGATTATGAAGAAAACACTTATAGAGCGTATAGAGGTTGGAAGCGGTGGGGCTGCTTCAATTACTTTTAGTTCGATACCGCAGACCTATACCGATTTGTATGTAGTTGTAAGCGGGAGAACAACTGCAACTGAGGCTTCTGGTGGGTCTTATGCGAACCTAAAACCAAACAACACGACAGCAAGCCAGTCAATGAGAACTCTTAGGGGGACGGGCAGTAGTGTTAGCTCTAACTCGGAAACAACAGTATTTTTTACTGTCAATCCAAGCGATGCAACAAGCAATACTTTCGCTAATTCTGCGGTCTACATCCCTAATTACACAGGTTCGCAGAATAAATCTATGAGCGTGGATGGTCTTAACGAAAACAACGCAACGGGCGCAAGGCAAGAACTGGCAGCAGCCCTTTACAGCACCTCAAGTCCAATTAGCTCTTTGGTTCTAACCCCAGGTTCAGGGAACTTCGTGCAATACAGCTCAGCAAGTCTTTACGGCGTGACTGCTGGCAATGACGGAACAACAACAGTAAGCTAAAATAAATACAGGAGATAATTATGGCAACGAAACCAACCAAGCTGATTGTGGACTGCTCAACAGGTGAGCGCACAGTTGTAGAGCTAACGGCTGCTGAAATCGCAGAGCGTGAGCAGATGGCACAAGAGGCCGAGGCTCAGAGACTAGCCGAGGAGCAGGCTGCTGCTGACCTACAGGCACTCAAGGACTCTGCAAAGGCAAAGCTGATTGCCGGAGAGCCTCTGACGGCTGAAGAAGCCGATACGCTCGTCCTGTAAAATAGTTCGTAACCTACACCACTTTGAACCATTGGAGCGCGTGTAGTGAACAACGATGACATCCCGAACTGGGCAATCGAACTAATCAAGCAGGTTGAGCGACTCAACGAAAAAATACCTACTCATGTTGATTGGGTAGAGCGCAACATCAAAGACCACGAGATGAGACTGCGTGCCGTAGAACGCAAAATCTGGGTGGTTGCCGGGGCCGCTGGTGATGTCGGTGCTGTTGTTACATTCTTAGCGCAGGTCGTAAATGGCTAGGCTGCCATTCCCAGAATCTACCATTACGGGTCACTATGGCACTATGTCTGCCTACCGCAAGAAGCATGGCCTACAACCGCACTCAGGTACAGACTTTGCACCAAAGGGTTCTAACAGGGGCAAGACTGCAATTCCTGCTGTAGCCAAAGGCACTGTTCAGTTTGTCAAGTGGTCAAATGTATTGGGCTGGGTTCTAGTACAAACCATTTGGGATGTCAAAAAGCGAAAGGCCAAGTATGTCGGCTACTGTCACCTCAGCTGCAATAAGTGCGGAATCAATTGTCGCGGCGGTCACGATTCTTCTGTCGCTATTAGTCTTACCGCTGGTCAAAAGGTGGCTGAAGGGCAAACCATAGGCATCTGTGGAAACACAGGCTCGGCCAGTAGTGGTGTGCATTTGCACCTCACGCTTTCCGACAAAGAACGCGGTGTATTCGGGGTGACTGCTGACAAGGAGGATTATGTCAAATGGCTTGCGACCCAAACTCCTGAGAAGAAACAAACGAACACGAAAACTAAAGCGGTGGTGGAGCCGAAGCAGGATTCGGTCAAAATAATTTACGCATGCCCACATTGTAAGAAGGAACTAAATTGAACATCAAAGCAATCACTAAAAGAACAATCGCCTACATTGTCCTAAAGGTTTCAGGCACTCTAGGTGGCGGTTTCGTCATGGGTGTTGAAATTTGGCAGGCCGCTGCTATGGCAGCTTTCATTGGCTTCATGGAGGTCACTGAGGAGATTAGTCGCGCCTATGTGCAAGATGGTGAAGTGTCTGATGCAGACATGGATGAGATTTTCGGCGAGTTCTCCGAGGCCGCTGACAACGACCCAGACCTAGCTAACTAGCGGTCACTGGGTGAAGTGCCGCCCCAAATACCATAAGGCTCACGCGCCGTTAGCGCGTACTCAGCGCATGTGTACTTAACCGGACAACGCGAGCAAATCTCTAGCGCCAGCTTCTTTTCACGATGGAACATCTCGCCTAAACCAAGGCTGTCATCGGGGAAGAATATGTGTGGCACTTGCTCACACTCTACGCCGCCGTTGGCTCGGATTTCAGATAACAATTTGATATACAAGCGACTTGCTGCTTTATTTTGTCCGAGCATGCTGTTACTCTACAGACTTCTCAGGAAAGGAGCAAATTGCATAAATACATTGCAGAAGAGCTGGGGAACGCTGAGTTCATTGGTGACTTTGAGCCGGGAACCCCAGACTGGCATCAACTACGACTACAGGGCGTTGGAGGCTCTGAGATAGGCACTGTATTGGGGCTGAACCCATACGAGAGCGCCTACACCCTTTGGCACAAGAAGAGGGGGCTTATCGAAGATTCGGTCAGCGAAGATAACATAGCTGTTTTTATTGGCAGGTCTATGGAGACACCAATACTTGAGCGTTTTGCCGCGAAGCACCCCGAGCTAGAGATTTGGGTTACAGGTACATGGAGAAACAAAGAACATGGCTGGATGCACGCAAACCCAGATGCAATCTACAAACACCGCGAGACAGGCGAGTGGGGAATCATCGAGATAAAGACAGGTCGCAATCCTTGGACGGAGCTGCCTCCCGGCTACAAAGCACAGGTGCAGTGGTACATGCAAGTATTCGGTTGGACAAAAGGCATCGTTGTCGGCATCGCTGGTTATCAGTGGGAAGAACACTTGGTAGAACTGAACGAGTTTGAGGCAAATGTGCATAGAACCGCAGGCAAGCGATTCATGGACTTTATTCACAGCGACACAAAGCCCGACTGGGATGGCTCGCAATCTACCTACGAGACAGTACGCCGCCAACACGCCGAGATAGAAGACAGCGAAGTTGAGATTGGTGAGCTTGGGCTTGCACTTTGGTCAGCACAGCGACACGCGGACGAAGCCATGTCAGAACTAAATAAAGCTAAGTCAATCACTCTGGATGCGATGGGTCGGGCGAAGCATGCGGTCATGACAGTTGACGGCGAAGGCACTTTCCGAGTTGCCTCACGCCAAGCACGCAGAGATGGTGTGCCTTATCTGGTGGTGAAGAAGTGATTGATTTAGAGCTAAGCGTTGGGGATTTTGTAATTCTCATCAAAGGCAGGACAATAGTTGACGGAGAGGTTTCTGGGTGGATGGTTGCAGGAGGACAAATCGTGCATCTGTTCATTGCAGAGATAGAGCAGCCCTTCAGGTTGGTGGGCGAAGATGCTTGGAAAGTAGCGAGAGAGGAAGAAGAAAATGAAGTTCAACCCAAATGATTATGCAATGGTGGAAGAGCGACTCGCAGAGTTGCACGCAAAATACGAGGATGCTCGAATTGAGACAATCTGCCACATACCCGGCATAGACGGCAAATGGCTTTTTGAAGCCCGAATTTACCTAAGCGCAGGTGACCAAGCCAACGGCCTCTTCAAAGCCTCTGGATTTGCCTCAGAGCGTGAACAGGGCGCACAGGCTAATTGGTCAGCGGAGGTATGCGAAACCAGCTCGATTGGGCGCAGCCTTGCCAACCTAGGTCTGACTGGCTCTCGAAAGAAGAGAGCCTCTTATGAGGAGATGTTGAAGGTCGAACGCGTGAGCCGAGACTGGTTGGCAGAAGCAACTAAGATTACAGACATCGAAGGCCTCAGACTGCTCTGGGCAGAGGCTAACGCAGCAAGGGTGTCAGAAGACATCCTCAGCCAAATAAAGGAGCTGGCAAATGATAAATCCAGTTCTAGTGGCGAGCTTGGAGGAAGTGAAGGAAGCGTACCTGCAAGCAATGCAAAGAAAACAGCGAAACGAAGCTGACTTTTGGAAAGCAGTTTTGATAGAAAGAATGACTCAAGTTGCTAATACACGACCTACAAACGCAGATAGCAGAGCTGATACAGGAGAATCAGAAGGGAACTAACGCCCTTTTTGAAGCCGAGCGTGCTTTAGCTGAAGCGGAGTACGAGCTAGACACAGTTGAGCAGAAGGCTTTCATAAAAGCTCAGGGAACTGTCGCGGACAGAAACGCCCTTAGCCGCTTAGAAGCCGCAGATGCCCGCCTACAGCGAGATTTACGCAGGGCTGAACTCAATCGTATCAAGACGAAAATCAAGGGCATAGAAACGGCTCTGATGGCTTTAGGCACACAAGTCAAACTTATGGGAGTAGAAGGAAGATGATTACAGACAAGATGAGGCGCATCCTTAAAGAGCGCGACCCCTATTGTTTGCACTGCGGAGATGATGTGGATTTGGTGTTGCACCACAGGAAAAACCGCGGCATGGGCGGAAGCAAGATGCTTGACCATTACACGAACCTAATTCGCGTGTGCGAGTACTACAACTTCAAGATGGAAGCAAGCGAAGTGATTGCCGAGGATGCTCGTAAGTTCGGTCACAAGCTAAGTAGCTGGCAAGATTTCTCGGAGCCTGTTTACAATGAGTGCGATGGCAATTGGTATGCCCTGAAGGATGATGGGACAAAGGAAGTCATAGAAGCGCCGGAACAGGGGATGTTTTGAGTATTGAGGTAATGAATCAGGTCTGGAAACACTCGCAGGCAGTGGGGCGAGCGAGGCTGGTTTTGTTGGCGATTGCAGACCATCAAGGAGAGATTGGCGCATGGCCTGCGCTTGAGACTTTGGCAAAGATGGTCAATGCCTCAACTCGGTCAGTCCAGCGTGACATTGAGTATCTACAAGAGCTTGGTGAGCTGCGTGTCGAATACCAAAATGCACCCTCTCAAGGTCGGTACAAGTCGAACCTCTATTGGGTGACTTTAGGGGTGACAAATACAGCTCAAGGGGTGACAAATACAGATTTAGGGGTGACAAATACAGGCCAAGGGGTGACAACTGTTGGCGTGCAATCCCTTAATAGAACCCTTAATGAAGAACCCTTAAGTAACTATCGTGAGTTATTTGATGAATTTTGGAAAGAATACCCAAGAAAATCTGACAAACGAGCAGCGCTTCGAGCTTTCAGGTCTGCACTAAATCGAGCTGAATTTGAAGAGATTCTTGCAGGCACGATTCGGTACGCCACTGACCCTAACTTGCCTGAGGCTCGGTTTATCAAACACCCTGCTACTTGGCTAAATGCAGATGCTTGGGAAAACCCGCCTTTGCCTGCGCTGAAGAAGTCTCACAACAAGGAGGAGCAGAAGAAGCGGTTAGACGATTGGCTAAAGAACCTTGACCAGTAAATACCAGCCTGACTTCGACCACGATTTTAGGAGGGGGCAGGTAGGAGAAAATCTTGTCAACACTTTCCTAAAAGCCCTTGAGGGTACGACCATCGAAACCAAGACCGATAGCCGCACATGGGAAACCGGGAATGTGTACATCGAGACTTGGCAATACCGAGGTTCGGATAAGCAGAAGTACCAAAGCGGAATCAACATCTCAAAAGCCGACTACTGGTGCTTCGCTAGCAACAACGGTAAAGGCTTTGTAATGATTCGCACAGAAGACCTTAAGGAACTAATTAGAGAAACAAATGCGCCTGAAACTAGACAGCCAGTGTGGAATGACTCTACGATGGCATCTATCGGGCGTTTGGTAAAAATGTCAGACATAATCAAGAAAATCGGATTGGGGAAACTATGAACATGGCAGACACAAGGACATTGCTCGAGGAGATAGCAGTTCTTGACAACCGCGAAGTCACACCTGAGGTAGTAGCTGCTTGGAACGCAGTCCTTGGGACAATGCCTTTTGATGTAGCACAGATGGCACACAGGCTAGCTCGCAGGGATGACAGGATTCGGTATCTCGAACCAAAACACCTTGTGAGCTGGGCAAGAGAGGCTGCTTTCAAGCTTGACAAGGAGAAGCCACAGCAAGAACAACCTCGGGTAGATGTCGTACCTCAGCCTTATTGTAAGGCTCATAACAAGCGATTACTGACCTGCGACCCTTGCTGCCACAGGCTGTACAAGTACAAGGAGATACGCGGATTGGACACGCTGCTTGACTTTGCTAAGAAGGAAATTTTTGCGTAAGGCTAAACTGGGACTGTGGATGAGCGTGCAATCTGCTCACGATGCGGTTATTCGTGGGTGGTCAAGAAATCCAAAAGGCAGAAGCCAAGACCGCTCTGCCTCAGTTGCCGCGCTCGCAGGGCCAACACAATTCAATGGGAAGACAGCAAGTGCTTACCATGGCATGGCTCGTTTGCAGCCGACATGGTTACACCACTTGACGAAGAGGGCAAAGTTTTTCTTCCCGGAAAAAGAGTTTGCGGAAATGCAGACTGTGTGGAACAATCACACATAGAACCAAACGAATAGGAAACCTACATGGCAATTACAGTACAGTTCACAGGATTCTTGCAAGAGGTGAAGCACTTCGACTGGGGAACAGTTGTTGAGATAGCCCACACCAACCGCAAGAAGAACGATGCAGGTGAATGGGAGACAACCTCAACTGACTACATTGATGTTGTTGTTGACATCTCAGACAAAGAGGCTTACAGAGACATCTACGAGATGCCGAAGTCAACGCGACTAGCGGTGAGCGGGCGCATGAAGTTCAATCTGTACACAAAGCGTGACGGAGAGACTGGCGTAAAGATGAAGGTCTGGGCCGAGACTATCGAGACTGTGGGTGACCCAGTGAAGATAGTTAGGGACATTCTCGACCCAGTGGATGCGCCTTTTTGAGAAGAGGTGCAACAGTAGGGCTGTCAACAGCGGTCATTCTTACCCTGTTGGCTATCCAAGCCGAACCTATAACGGGGGTTCTTGGGCTACTGATGGCAGCCCTACACACCGCAGCTGTTGTAATGTTGTGGTATGCAGATGAGTCTTAGGGTCTTTGGTGACCCAGCCCCACAGGGCAGTAAGAGAATAGTTCGCGGCAATAGGCTCATCGAAGCAGCCGGAGAAAAACTAAAAAGATGGCGCAGAGACATTGCAGCAGAGTGCGCCAGAGCCAGAGAAGAAGCACCTGATGTGTTCTTTACAGATGCAGTAGAGGTTTCGGTTGTCTTCTATCTGCCAAGGCCCAAGAGCGTGCCTGAGAAAAAACGCCCACACCCCACAGTCCCGCCAGACTTAGACAAGTTGTGCAGAGGATTGTTAGACGGGATAGGTCAGTCAGAAGTTATCTGGGGAGATGACAGCCAAGTAGTTCGGTTGATAGCCGAGAAGCGCTACGCCAAGGACGAAGAGCTAGGCGCATCTGTAATGATAACGAAACGATAACAACGCTTGACATAGCCACATTCCTTGCCTATCCTCAAATTGTTAGGAAAGGAAAACAATGTGGAGTGATTTGAAATACGCCATAGCAGACAGACTCTTCTGTGCAGAAATGGATGATGCTTTTCGTATGGGAGTACAGCATGGCGCTGAATTTGCAACTCGCAACATCTCGTTTCAGATGAATCTGAAGAACAAAGACCTTACAAAAGCACAGCAAATCGGTTACGACAAGGCGCTGACTGCTTTACAGGGTGCAAAAGAAATAATTCAAGACGGCACAGGAGCGCAAGTACGATGATGCAAATAACTGTCTGGGAGCTGCCGAACTGCGTGCAATGCAATCAGACTAAGCGCGAGTTTGACAAGCTTGGCATCAAGTACACGCTGCGCCAGCTAAACCGCTCTCCTAAAGCCCTAGAACGCTTCAAAGAGATGGGTCTTATCTCAGCCCCAATAGTTGAGACAGATGACCGCCGCTGGTCAGGATTTCGGTTGAACAGAATCCGCGGCCTACACAACCACTTAAAGCACGAGCGCGACCTTGGTATCAATGTCCCGCTTGAGCCAATTACACATGTAGCAGATGAGGTGAAAGAAGATGGGTGAATTTCAGGATGTCATACACCGCCTAGGACAAGTTTCAGTCGAAACCGGGATTCGGTCAGAGCGCTATCGCATACTAAAAATCTTGCAAGACCTGCCCCAAGAGTTCAGCAACAACGACAGAGTAGTAAGAGCTGTCGCTGTAGCAACAAAGAGGATTTTGGAGGAGGAGTTTGGTGAAGAAGAGAAATAACCAAAGGCTCTATGCTGACTTCAAGCAAGCAGCAGCCCTTCTACACGATGACCTTGTTTGGTCAAGCGACATGGAAGCTATTCGCCGCCCGCTTGCCCGCTACATAGCAAACCGAGCCACAGACGGACTGAACAACGATGTTGACTTGATTGAGATTGTGCAATGCCTCATAGCAGATGAGAACGATATAACGATAGGACACTGATGCTAGAAGGACTAGAACCCCCAAAGAACAAAGCGGTCTTTTGCAAAGTAAACGATGTTATGAATGAGCTAGAAGAAGCTGATGTTCAAATTTTGCAGGCAGCGCTAGCTGATACTGACCGCTGGAAGCACAAAACATTATCGAACGCACTCAGGGCCAAAGGCGTTAGTCTTGCCGATACAACAATCAGCAAACACCGCTTGCGTGTGTGCGCTTGCTATAGGAGCTAGGCTTAACACAT
>Ga0070751_1002496_pt1 | contig 10499 bp, 12 predicted proteins | sample VirMetDEL_Aug_28_FD_78514 | JGI IMG/M metagenome (GOLD analysis project Ga0070751, IMG submission 78514) | Aqueous microbial communities from the Delaware River and Bay under freshwater to marine salinity gradient to study organic matter... | ecosystem: Environmental > Aquatic > Marine > Coastal... | reverse complement strand
GATATTTTGAAACAAAAGAGGAAGCATACAAGGCATATGTTCAGGCATCAAAGGCGTTACATAAAGATTTCGCACCTCAGGAGATACAATTTGAGGATGGAGAACCAGTAGAACCACCAGTAAGACAAAACAAATCCTCTAAATATGTTATTGCTAATTATTGGAACAATAGAGATGAAAAACTCCGCAAACAAATCATCAGGAACATAAAGAAATATGGTAAAGAACCAAAACCCAGCACAATTGAAAAGCACAACCTCACACCACAAGAGATACAGGATGCAATCAGGGAACATCAGGAGGCAAACCAAAATTGAAAATTAGGAAAATGTTTCAGGACAAAAAATATTTTTAACTAACTTTTGAAAAACTACTTAAAAATATTTTCTTATTATATAATAAAAGATGAACCGCTCTGTTGAAATCTTGAATGTTCAAAAGTTAAAGATAATCACCAACAACTTTGAAACCTTAAAGGATAGTAATTGGGACGAGCAAGACGCTAAGGGTCAATTGGAAAAACTGAAAAAACTTGTTAAAAGTTGTAAGAAACAAAACACCATCAAAACTGAATATATGTTTGGTAAGAATAAACAAAAAGGTCGCAAATATGTTAAAGGTGTTGGTCTCCAATCATTACCAAGATTATTTAGAAATACATTAGCAGATGAATACTATGATTATGATATTGTGAATTGTTTTCCAACACTTTTGCAGAACTATTGTTTAGAGCAAAAGTATCCATCAAATGAACTTATTTTGTATAACAAAAACAGATCTAGATATATTCAGGAAAGTTCTTTTGATGTTAAGAAAATTATGAACTGTATAATGAATAATGGGTTTCATGAATATAACAATCTCAAAGACAAACCAGAATGGTTAATCAAATTGAAAAATGAAATTAGTGCTATTCATTCATTAATTAGAGAAAATCCTGAAACGGCAGAAAGATACAAAAAGATTAAGAAACCAAATGCTATGGGAACACTAATGTTTGAGATTTTGGAAAACATAGAGAGTAAGATTTTGGATGATATGATTGATTATGTAAAAGAACAGTTAGGAGTTGATACAACAAATATCATTCTAATGTATGATGGTTTTATGTTGCCTAAATCGTGTATGACTGATGAACAATTGGAACAACTCAATAACTATGTTGATGCTAAATATAAAGTTCAAATCATTAAGAAACCGATGGAAACATTAGATTTAGATGGTTTGGAAATTGAAAAAGAATTACCACAAAACGACTACGATAGCGCAGTTGCTTTTATGGATTGGTTAGATGAAAATGGATACAGATTAATTCGCCACGATAAAGATACTTACTTTTATGATAAGGACAAAGGCATTTATACTAAAAACATATATGAATTGAGACGATTAATTGCTCTGTGTGATATGTTGAATGATGGATATAGAAAATTTACGAGCAAACAGAATGCACTTTTAACACAAGTTGAAACACTCATTCCAAACGACGATGAGTTTTTAATAAACAAACAACAATCAACTTATAGAAAACTACCATTTAAAAATGGTGTGTATGATTTTGAAACCAAAGAACTTTTGGATTTTTCAGCGGATTACATTTTTGACTGGAAACTTAAATGGGATTATAATCCAAATTTTGACATGTCCAATCAGGATGAGGTTTATACAAAATTGATTGAAAATATCTTTGGTAAAGAGATTGGTGATTACTTTTTGAAAATTGTTGGTCGTGCTATTGCTGGTGAAATCTATGATAAAAAGTTATTTATGGTGATTGGAGACAGCAATAGTGGTAAAGGTGTGATAACGGATTTAATAAAATCTGCTTTTGGTAATTTTGCTGATTGTTTCAACGCAAATGCTTTGTGTTCCAAAAAGTTTTCATCAACAGATTACTCAAAAGAACTTTCTTGGATTGTTCAACTCATTTCCAAACGCATCATTTTCAGTAATGAAATGAATATGGAACATACACTTAATGGTAATCTCATCAAAACAATTAGTGCTGGTGGTGATGGTATTACAGCACGACAAAACTATAAGGATGAACAAATTTTCCAACCACAATTCACACCATTCATGTTTGCTCAAGATTGTCCTAAAATTGAACCTTACGATGATGCTGTGAGAAATAGAATTAGATATTTGCGAACACAATATTCTTATCTTTCAGGGTCTAAATATGAAAAGTTGAAAGAAATGTCCCATGTTAGACAAGCAGACCCAAAAATTAAAAATATATTTATCAAAAAACCAGAAATAATACAAACATTTATGTATATGGTTATTAATGCTTATGATTTGTGCGAACCAATTGAACCAGAAACAGTTATTGCCGAAACGGACGAGTGGGAGGATAGTGAGGATTGCACACAACAAATTCTGGAATTGGTTACAACTGGAAATGATAATGACTACATCACAGTTAAACAATTCAATAGTAAAGTAAATGGAATGAATTTAAAAATTTCTAATCGTAAAGTGAAAGACATTATGATTAAAAATGGGCATCGCTACGGACAAAAGTGGATTGAGGGTAAAAATACAAAAGTGTATTTAGGAATTAAATGGGCGAATGATAGTAGTTATGATTTTTGAGATTTCCAAAAATCTTTGTGGTCTTTTTTAATTTTTTCATAATTTTCAGCATATCTTGAACTTTTCCATTCAGGAGTTCCAAATATGTTACTATGTTGTTTAGTCAAATGAACCAACAAATAGTTTTTAGCAAAATCTCTGTTACATACTGGACATAACATTTTGCTATTGATATAATCTTTATCGTCACTCATATTTAATATACTTAAAGAAATTAATTTATAGTATAATTGAAAGGATGGAGTGCGAATTTTCAAAAAGAACAAAAGCATTCAAAGACGGCATCAAATTTATTATATATCCTGATGATTATGATAAATTTGTTAAAGATGAAAGTTTTTATTTGAAAGATGGTTATGTTAGAAATAGTAAAAATAAATACTTGCATCGTCTAATTATGGATGCTCCTGATGATATGTGTGTAGATCATATAAACGGTGATAAATTAGATAATCGTAAAGAAAATCTAAGAATTTGCACTAATCAACAAAATCAAATGAACAAAGCAAAATATAAAAATAATAAATCAGGTTTCAAAGGTGTAAGTTTTGATAAACCAACAAATAAATATAAAGCACAAATTATGATTGATGGTAAAAAGAAACATCTTGGTCGTTTTGATGATAAATTAGATGCCTACAAAGCATACTGCGATGCATGTATCAAGTATCATGGAGAATATCACCACACTTAAGTTCTATTGGGCGGACTTTCAGGTAGTGGTGCATTACTATCTGCTCTGCCTCGTTCTAATATTGATAGGTCTAAATGTGGTTCTTTCCCTGCGGGGGCGGGGTCTCTAATACACGATATTCCACAACATTTAAATTCTTTACATCTTGACTTTAGTATTGCCTGGAGACATACACCAAGGAATGCAAATACTGCTCCTGAAAATGTAATCCAAAAGACACTACCAAATTCATCGTAAAATTCTTTTTCAACCATTATTTATAATAGAATAATATAAAAAATTAACCAAGAGATACATGAACATTAGTGCCTGTTCTATATAGACGACCAGCAATATTAGGATCTGCTGTTGGTAAATTTAGCATAAAAAGTTCAGCATTTGACATAACAACTCGCCCATTCGCCTCAATTGGAGCACTCGCTGTTGTATTAACAGTATTCTCAAAATTTACGACACCCGCAAATGTGCTTGTGCCAGAAACATTTAGTTCATTAACCTCTTTCTGGTTAGAAATAACTTTGGTCGCTCTAAGTTCGCCACATCTCGCAATATCGCCAAGTGATACAGCACTCATAGTTTTTTATAATATGGTTATATAAATATTTCTAAAACTTTATATTAGTATAAAATAAAAAACTATGTATCAATCAAGAAGTGATTTTGATGAACTTGTGAGAAAGAAATGTGGGCGCTTGTCACCACAAGAGGTCGCACGAACTGGATATAGTCGTATGAGTGACTATGATAAGTCATATATTGAACTCTACAGAGATGTTGAAACGCAGGAAAAATTTGGTGTTCCTGAACTTGCTTTTAGCAGAGCATCACCATTTGAAAAACTCCATTCTGGTCGTTCTCTTGGTTCTGGTGAGGGTGTATTAAGTGATGGCATCAAAACATATGTTCCTAAAATTGCTGAAGTCAAACACAGACAAAGTATATTTGATGAAAATGGAAAACCAAAACCTGCTGATGTTCCAGAAGATTTGAGACAGGAACTCGCAGATGCAAAAAGGCGTATTGAGTTGCTAGAAGAAGTTGAAAGACCAGTCATGATTGAACGAGAAAGAGAGGCATTACGAGAGGCAGAAAGTGCGGAAGAAAGATTAGAAGAAACCATCAACAAAAGAGAAATAGAAAGACAGGTCACAACACAACAATTAAAAGAAGCGTATATTGATTTTATTAATTCATCATTTCCAGAAAGAGAAGACCGTCAAAATGCAGGACTACCGTCTGTTAGTGAATTTATGCAGAAACTTAACAAAGAACAGAAAGTAGAATTGCTTTCTCAACTGTTGGGTGGCGCAGATGTTTTGATAGAAGAGTTTAATGTAGAGAGAAGAATATCAACTGAAGATTTACCTGAACCTGAACCTGAACCTCAATTAGAAGAAGAGGAAGAAGAGGAAGAACAACCAGATATAGATTAATAAAACTTTTTCACAAGGTATATTAATTAACAAATATGGCGGACGATGAAGAATATTGCCGTAAATATCCTTATTCTAAATTTTGTATGACACAAGAGAAAACATATCAGTTTCAAACTTTTAAAACTGATAAGAATTTTTACAAGAGTTTTATTGATGATGTTACAACACCAGCACCTCGTCGTTTTGGTGTTCGTGAAGTGGAGACCGAGATACCACCTCGTCGTTTCGGTGTTCGTGAAGTGGAGACCGAGATCCCACCTCGCCGTTTTGGTGTTCGTGAGATTGAACCAGCAGTCACTCGCCGTTTTGATTTTCGTGATGTTTCTAGACCAGATTTTAGAACACAAAGATTAGCAAAAAAAACATCAAGAGAAATTCAAAAACAAAGAGAAAAGTTTTTAAAACAATTGGAAATCGGGACACAAGAAATAGAACATTCAGCAGAGGAAGTTTTAAATGCTTATCTTTCACAAGGAGCATATGAAAATGCTTTTAAATCATCTGCATCAGCAGAACGGTATGTCCGTTCAGGTAGTCATTTAATACCTGAATTAGAAAGCGCCCAAGTTGTTAGAAATCCAAAATATACTAACAATAACCATACACTTTACAAAATTGGAAACCGTTACATTATGGCGTATAGAGGTAGTGATGGCGAATTTTTTAATCCAGAAGCAAATATTGAGAGTGTTTTTAGAGGAAAGGGAACTCGCTTGAAAAATATAGCAGATTGGGGAACAAATCTACATACTCTCGCTGGGAGAGAACATTTAACACCAAGATACAAAGGAGCAGTTCAAACTGCGATGGATGCTATGAATGAGTTTAATCTTACCAGAGATAATTTTAGTGTTACTGGCCATTCTCTTGGTGCAGGGCAAAGTGACCATGTAGCAGAAACATTAGGTCTCAAATCTAATTCTTTTGAACCAGCACGAAATCCATTTGCTCCACGATACAACAAGACAATCCATCCAGATGCAGAAATCAATAGTGTTTCAACAATCTTTGACCCAGTTAGTTTAGGTAGAAATGCTTACGCAAGATATAGAGGCGGTGAAGCACCCCATGTGAAACACAAAATTATTCCTGCTGCACCTGGTGTTGAAAGTGGTTGGGTAAATCAACATATTTTAGAAAAACAACACATTCAAGGACTACGAAAGACACCAGAGGGTAAGATAGTAAGCACACGAGTAACTCCTGCAAGAAATACACTCTCTATGATTGGTGGAGGTGCAAAAGCAGGAGTTCAAAAGTTTCTACGAGGTGTTGGTGGTATTGCTAATATTGCCGTTCCTTTTGCTCTTACACCAGAATATAATACAAAGAGTGAGTTGAGATTTAGACAGACAGAGGATGCTATTGAAAACATTAAACTTGATGTAATGATGAGTGATGCGTTGTTCAGGGTAAATCCTATGTTTGCTTTGTTAGATGAACCTGCTATGATGGCGACCATTATGGATTTTGACCCTATGCTCCCACCTGAAGCAAAAAGATATGTTGCTAAAAAATTAGGTCTCAAAGTAAATGAAGAGTTTAGATACAAACCACCACCAAAAATTATTCAACGCATTCAATCTAAAGAAAGACGCAAGGAAGAACAAACATTTCAAAAAATTCAGGAGATAAGTGACAAATGGGGTATTCCATTTGAAGAAGGATATGCTATGGTTATGAGTGACCGATTACCAGAGGCAGAGGAAAGACATTATGCAGAGGATATGTATGAGGAACATCTTGAAAGAGCAAGACAAATCATGGGTGATGTTACAGGAGATGGATGGTTTATTCGTGATGGAAAAGTATATTATGAAGAAGGATGGTTAGAGGAACAAGAACTCAAAAAGAGGAATTATCAAAAATGGAAAAGACAACAACAAGAACAAGATTTCTTACGAAGAGATCCATATGCTTTCCATCAACAACAAATGAGGATGGGAACATCAACAAGTTTCCAACCAACAAGACCTCCACCACCACCAGCACAAACAACAAGAAGACGACCCACAGAGGTATATGTTCCTCCACAGCGACGAATGGGTGTTAGAGAAGAGTTGTAAATTTATTTTCTATCTATATTATAAAAATGAGTGAAGAGAACCCTTACAATCGCAAACTTACACCAGAAGAAGAAGTTAAGATTGGTGAAATGATGAAAGCAAATCCAGTTATTGATTATCTATTTGCAGAAACTATTGTTAAGATGCCCAAAGATGATCTCATGGAAATGATTGAAAAGCACAAGAAAGGAGAATTGAAAGATGATATGCCTAAACACACAGAGTATGTTTTGAAAACTGGAAAAGTTTTAGAAGAATAAATGTTTATCTATTATAAATAAAATGAGAACAACATTTTTTAGAAATGTGTATATTGACAGCGAGATTAATGCTATTGGTAGTGGTCAAGCAAGTCGTATTCAATTTCCATCTACAAATTTTAGCATTAAACCTAACCAGATGATGAAATTGGTTTTAACTACTTTTGAAATGCGCAGGAACTGGTATTCAGTAAATAGCACCAACAACACATTCTATCTTTACAATCATCCAAATCCAGGTGACTATACAGAAATCAATATTCCACCAGGTTCTTATCGCAGTTTTTCTGGTATTCCAACAACAACACCTGCTCCAGTTGGGAGTTTAGCAGAGGCGATAGGGACTGCTATTAGTGCTATACCAGGTGTTACTGCTACAGTTACTTGGAGTGATGTCACACGCAAATTCTCAATTGTATTAGCAGGTGCTAGTGCTACTGCTTACTTTGTATGTTTTCAAGTAAAACAAAACCCACCAGCACCCACAGGTGTAGATGCCCATGGATATTTCAACGATAGTGCTGAAATTTTAGGAGCAAAACCAACCAGAGACAACTGGGGCACGACACCCCGAAACGCTTTTGGAACAACAGTAGGTAATGTTACTCATATAAGTCCATATGTCGGTGCTTTGAATACTATAGAAACTATCTTTATAAGAACCAATCTGCAAACCAATAATTACCAGTCCTATGGATTTGAGAAAAACTTACCCAACTCATCAGGACTTACAGCGTCATCAATATTTGCTCGTATTCCTTTATCAAGAGCATACTATAATGATGAATTTGAGATTATTCAATTTGAAGATCCAGACGAAATATTCACCATTCTTTTACAGCAACAGCAATTAAGCGAAATGACTTTTGCGATTACAGACCACGCAGGTCGGTCTTTAGCAGAGGTTAATGAAGGTCAGGCATTAGATGGAAATTTGTCTTTTAAGTTGAGTTTCCGTTGGGAGGTTGTAGAACAGGAAACACCACAAGGGGAATACAGAATTCGCCCACCACCTCTCCAAAATGTTAAAATTCAACCATAAAGATTTACAAAATTAATTATTAACATATTATAAAACAATATGGAATATCTCCCCGATAGTGTAATGTATGCGACCTATGAAATGAAAGAGGTGTCACGCAATCGTTTTCGTCTTGAAACCGTATCTAGCGATAGTGCTGGTGCTAATCGCATCGTGACCTTTAATTTGCCTGAACAGGCGATGTTAGATATGAAATCACTACGATTTTTCTTTGATGTTGCGTGTTCAGGTTCATCTGCTGAGGGTGGTGCTGGAGATGTGGTATATGGAAAACTACCACAAAATGCATCCTCCCTGCTTGGTCGTGTAGAGGTTTATATTAATGGTGTCCAAGTTCAGCAAGGTTCTAGTGAATACAATACCATCGCCCAAGCACTACGCCTTGGTCAATCAAATATTGATAAAGACAGTAGCACAGATCGTGCTCTTAACCATTCTTACATTACTGATGATAATGCTAATGATGATGAAACAATCTGCATCAACGAGTGGCGTGGTTTCCTTGGTGAGGCATCAACTCGCTACATCAATACTGGTCTGCTCGGTCAAATCCAAGTCCGCCTAACTTTCGCTGGTAATCATGTGTTAGTGCCAAAGCAACATAATGTCGCTCTTGGTGTGAATTTGTCTGCTGATGCTAAAAAGAATGCTGCACTAATGACCTACTCTGTAAGCAATATGTATTTTACAGTTGATAGTGTGTCTCTTGACCCTATGTATAATGATGGTCTTCGCAAACGCCTTGAGGCAGGTGGTCTTCAACTGAATTACAAGGAATACTATTCATTCCAACTTGATGGTATTAACTCAACTGGTTCATCAACTCGCTTTTCACTTTCAAGCAAATGTATTGATCGCCTGTATGCTCTCTATCGTGATGCCAACTACACTCAAACAGGCATTCGTTCATTTGCTCTACCAAATGCTTCTGGTGTGTCTGCTTACACCTCAAACGCTCTCCGCTTTCGCTCATACTCTGGTGACACCAAAAAAGTCGGTAATGCTCGTTGGAACTGGTCAGTTAATAATGTCAAATACCCACAATATCAAGCATCATGGATTGATGGTCTTGCCGATGTTGGGTATGTCCAAGACAAAGTATCACACGAAAATAGCGGCACACTAATCACATCCAAAGAGGCGTTCAACGATGGTAAATTCGTATTCCCACTTACTCTATGCCTACCAACTGGTAGAGGTGTAGAGGTTCAATCAGGTTACAACAGTTCTGGTGTCAATACACAAATGGTATTCCAGTCGTCAGGTCAAGTAATTCCTGCTGATGATGGTGAAACAAACACAAATGAAATCTCCTGCTTTGTAATTGCCGAAACAACTGCTAAATTGATGATTGAACTCGGCAGAGATCTCGCCGTGATGTGGTAAAGTAATTCATCCGTTGCAAATAGTAACCAGAACTAAATTAAAAGTAATGATAAAGATAAGTAATTTAAAAGATTATATTATAATAAACAAAATGAGACCTCCCAAAAGCACAGTTCAGGGAAAACCTGCTTATAACTTGAGTTCCAATATGTATAAACCAAAACTTGGAGAAATAAATCAACCAATCGTCCAAACCCAACTTGCATCACGAATTCTTCCAAACGATAAAGTTAAAGATGAATATATACCCTCACCATTAAAACAGATTGGGATTGATGATTACATTTCTCAAGGATGTCGTGAAGTTCAGGATATTAGAAAATGTTACAGAGGTAATGGACTTTTTTATAATAAACAGTTAGTAAATGCAACACCAATAAACCCACTTTCTCGTCAAGGTTTTAGCGATGATAGAATAGGTGTTTTTGGTGCGAATTTTGCTCAAAATAGCAAACCATCAGTAAGCACTTATGCTTAAAAGTGATTTCTAACAGGATAATATTCTTGAAAATATTCAGCATCATTTACAAACTTTTCATTATATTTTTCTATGGTTTTAACAAAAATGCAAACCTTGTCCCAGATGATTTTTTTTCTTACATTTTTATTTCTTGCAAATCTTAAATTTCTTTTGAAACAAGATGTAATTAATTCTTGATATTGTTTTTCTTTTGGAAAAAGTTTTATAATTTGATGTATTTTATATTTTTGTTCCAGTAAGTCATTAATATAAAATATCGCCATAAATCCTTTTGATGTAAGGTCTTTAAATTCATCATTAGTTTCTTTATGTTCCATGAGGTCATCATATTCTTTTGTTTTGCGAATATTTTTATAGAACAAATTAAAATCCATTAGTATTATAATATAATGAACCTTTTAAATACTTTACCCGATGATATGATTTGGGAAATATACAGGCGACTTCACAAATCATATATGAGAGAAATTATATTTAAAGACGAAATCTATGAGGGTGCTTTGGATATGCAGTATAAGTTGAATAATAATTTGGGT
>Ga0070751_1002494_pt1 | contig 10502 bp, 8 predicted proteins | sample VirMetDEL_Aug_28_FD_78514 | JGI IMG/M metagenome (GOLD analysis project Ga0070751, IMG submission 78514) | Aqueous microbial communities from the Delaware River and Bay under freshwater to marine salinity gradient to study organic matter... | ecosystem: Environmental > Aquatic > Marine > Coastal ... | reverse complement strand
TGACTGGACCGAGCATCACACACTAGCTTTAAATGCTATTGGCAAAGCACTGGTAGAAGACTGCCAGTGGGAAGAGGTACACGTACACGCATACCTTAAGAATGTCGTCGAATCAGTCCCTGGCCTTTACTACCAAGCCGGAGAGGAAGACGACCTAGAGTGAATCCGTTATACTGCAAGAGCAAAGCCAGGGCGGTTTTGCCAGCGCATGGGGGTGTGCTGTGGCTGAGGGGAGGGCAGTTGGCGCTGCCCTTTTCTCTTACCTGTGCCCTTCTTCAATAGCTCTCTTTAAGCCTGAGCGCTTAATGTAAAGACCAATCTTACTGTTGAAGCTGAACAGGGGCTTGCAATAGTAAATCACCTCTCCCGTCTCGCAATCGACATGCTGAGATGGCTCCAAGGCTAAACCTGTGGAGCGCAAATGACTACCGTCCCAGTAGTACCCTGGGAGAAAACTAAGAATCTGCTTAGGCATAAACTTAATTGCCTCTGAGATCCATAAACCAGCCATCGCACGAACTCGCAATCAACCACCTCCTCATCAAGTGCTCTTTTGAATACTTGACGCCTTTGCCATCAAGAGGTCCACGATCTGGATACCCGCCGTTTAAAAGGTCGAGTTTGCCAAATGGATCATGTACATGAAATACATCATCGTCATACCCAATTAGACAAATCCAATGACCGCCACCAGTGGGCGACCCAATGCTCCCGCGATGAAGGATACCTATCGGAACAGGAATCCCATCATTTAGCAATTTCTCTAAGTGGCTTTGCGTTCCATCCATGCGGAACTCAGCCATATAACCCAATGAACGAGCTGCTTTTACCTGAGCGCTCGAGTCAACACTGTCGCCAAAGCGAAGTACATGTTGGAGATACCAATCATCATCTCCCTCAATTGGATTGCAATCAATGTAATCCAACGCCATTGCCATGGAGCTGGAAAAACACATTCGCTCTCCGTGCCCCGTCTTGCTGTCCCTCTGATAGAAATAGGGTACATTTAATGGGAACTCTGAATCTTCAACAATTTGCGGAGGCCTCGTTTCCATAGCCTCCAAGCCCCTGTACGCCCTTTTAAACGCCTCCAGGACACTTCCCTCCAGAGACGCCTCCAAAGCCTTCCAGGCGGCTGTCTGATGGCTCTCAGCGCGATAATACTTCGCGGCATTCGCGAGAAACGACTCATCCGCTGCCACATCCTTTTTTCGGCTGGAATATTATGCCGACAGCACATTAGTGGTCATATTATGTGAACACGACTTTCAAGGTTCCATCAGAAGTGCGGTAAATGTCGCCGTCAACTAATCCGCCAGTCTTGGCTGCCGCGTTATTAGCGTATACGGGAGGATTAGTAATATCCTGCAATGCCTTCACAATAATCGCCTGCAAACTGTCCGCATTGAATCCCAGCTTGCTGGTGTCGGTGTTGTCGACTACGACTGGTGATCCACCTTCCAGTGTCAAGATGTCTTGAGCCTTGAAGCCGTAGCGAACTGGACCGTAGGCAGTCGGGGTAGTGCGGTCGCTGCTGTACTGGTATGAGTAAGGAGTTAGCTGATTAATAAATGACAGTCCGTGAGGCACAGTCGTGTGATTGGTCTGATCACGCTGATCGCCAGTCGTGGTCCAGCCAGTATGCATATAAGACCTGGCAACTTCACGGCTTCCGAGGGAAATTAAATCGCTCTCAGTAGTTGGCTCAATGACTGGCTTAAAGGAACCTGACCCACCATGACCGCCAATCACGATGTTTCCGTTGCCAGTGGTAATCGAAATGCCAGCGCTTCTGCCGATACCAATATTGACGCCGCCAAGACAAGCGTTCAGAGCAGCGGTGCCGACAGCCGTGTTGGAATTGCCAAGTACGTTTTGAGCCAGTGCATTACGACCAATGGCTACGTTGTTACTACAGGAATCCAGCGTGTAACCAGCTGCATAGCCAACGCAAGTATTGTCGACGCCAGTATTGATCGAGCGACCAGCAGACATGCCAATCGCGGTGTTCTTGTCCCCAGTGGTAGTCAGAGCTAACGCCTGATATCCGATGGCTGTATTGTCATTACCCTGCAGACCCAGACCAGCCTGATAACCAACTGCAACACTGCGACTTGTGGTTACGTACTTCATGGCCTCGCCGCCAATCGCGACGTTGTAACCAGTTGAAGGCGCCTCACATCGGGACATCGAGTTGTAGCCGATTGCGATGTTGTAATCGCCTGGGATAGCAAAACCACCGCCCATGGCCCCATAGCCGACGGCAATCGTATTCAGTCCAACCGAAGGGGAGGATGCGGCATTTCCACCAATAGCAATCAGTTGCGTCGGGGTGGTGGTCATGGTACTGGCAGCCTGATACCCAAGGACGACAGCAGCAGGCATCCCAGGAGATGCGGCCAACGCCTCCGAGCCAAGAACTACAGACTGACCGCCAGTTGTAGCAACACCAGCGGCATTATGTCCAATGACTACAGTATTGTTAACTGCCGAAGCTGCGTCTGCCGCCAATGCGCCAATAATGACGCTCGAATCGCTACTGGAATTACTGTTGAATGCCTGACGGCCAATTGCAATATTGTCGCTAGTGTCCCCGCGAAATCGCTGGGTTCCCGAGTAGTAATTGTTAGCAGTTACATCTTGGGATACAGTGATTGAGTTATTGGCTTGGAAAGTACCAGTAATCGTCATCTGTGTGACGTCGTTGGCAACAAAGGGACCAGTAACAGTCAGGGAAGTGTTCGTATTGCTGGTAGTAGTAGTTCCGGTAACCGTAAGATTTCCGCCAACAGTAAAGTTATTATTTACAGTAGTAGTTGCCGTGGTTGCATCGTGCTTAAACCCAGTCAGGATGTAGCCAGGAGACAATTCACCGTTAGAGATTGAAGGATATTTACCAGCAGTGTCAGCTCCCTCAAAGGAATATCCCGCACCCCTGCGGCCAGAGTCCTGCGTGACGAAGAAGCCAGTTGGCGTAGTGTAAAGGTTTGAGTTAATTCCAGCGTCAAATGCAACGTTGCCAGTGTTGATTGATGCAAGGTGACCACCATAATTATTAAAGACGTGGAAATTGGTGGGAGTGCTGGCACCAGATACAATAAGCCTATCGTCATTGGCGTGCATGGAATAGCCCCAGTTGGCACCGTCGTCGTAGTTAGTACTGGCTACAGAGCTAATAAGAGAAGGCGTCCCAGATGAGACGTCGTAGATGTGGATATACCTTGTAGCAGAGCCCGTTTCCGAAATATATAATCTGTTCTCGGTTAAGACCAGTCGACGACCATACAATCCGCCAGCAACTGGAGAGGGCGATGTTAGTTTTACTTCGTTGGCGCCATCTCTGGTGTACCAGTAAACAGCACCTGCCAGATTGTTTCCGTTCGTGTCGTGATAATACGAGCCAACCGCTAAATTGGTGCTATTGACGCCGATCTGGTTGCCAAACCTGTCATCAGTATGGCCATCGCTGGCCCTTAACTGGCCTAGGTAGGTTCCGTCCCGATCGCACCAGAGAATACCTCCTTGGTAAGAGCTGTTTGTGCCCTCAAAGCCGATGTAAATACGGTCGGTTTGCAGGTTGATATGCTTGCCAAAGCCAGAATTCGAACTGTTGACGAGGTATGAGGCGCTGCTAGAAAGAGTTGCTCTGAGGAAGTACTCCGGGTCTGTAGCTTGACTATAGGGATAGCTGTAACCATTAATCCCCGTTTGGATTAAGACCCTGCTGTGAGTGTTTCCATCTCCATAGGCCATATGCCCGTTGCTATCAACATAAACGCCGTAAAGTGCAACGTTGGCGGACATACTGCCGCCATCTAGGTTGTATAGCGGTCTTTTAGTTACATATGTCCCGTCTTGAGCGTAGACGCTCACATAGTTCTCTGCAGGCTGTCCACTGAATGCATCATCGCTAACAGAGTATCCAACCTGAGCAACATAGTAGTTGGTGCCGTCGCTAGCTCCATAGCCTCTGTAATAACCGAACAAGGTGTTGTAATTATCGACGTAAGTAACAACTCCCTCAGTCGCCTCAATCTCACTCTTGGACTCCAAGATGTACGATGCAATGACATCAGAAGCCTGGATATCCGCAGGTCCCCAGTTCGTCCCGTCATAGGCCAAAGCTTGACCAGAAGTCGGGGCAGTAGTAGTAGTATCGACGTCAGTCAGATCGTCGAGGACCGACGGTGCAGTGGTGATATAGCCAGCGTCATTGGTCAGGGTGCTAACGTTGTCGCTAGGCTGTGTGGCAGTATCAGCCAAAGCGCCCTGGGCTGCCGTGGCGTAATCTGCGTCACTGAAGTCAGTGATATCAGCCTTGGCCAGGGTTACGTTGCCCGTCCTGCCAGCAACCGATTGTACGGGAGCGCCTGCAGATGTGATATAAGCGGCATCATTGGTCAGGGTGGAGATGTTGTCGCCAGATTGGATCGCGCTGTCCGCAAGGGCGCCCTGAGCAGCTGTAGCGTAGTCTGCGTCAGAGAAGTCGGTAACATCTGCCTTGACCAGCGACACGGCACCAGTCTTTCCGGCCACCGAGTCAACAGTGTTGGCCTGAGCACCGGCGGCGATGCCATCAAGCTTTGACTTATCGGCGGACGAAAACAGACCGGCGGTAGCACCGGCAACGGCCTCGGGCAGGATGACGTTACTGCCTGTCGAGGAGGCCAGTTCGCGGGTGGCGGCTGTGTAGCTCAGGTCGGTACCAGGTGCCTGGGCAGAGGTGATGTAGCCAGCGTCATTGGTCAGCGTGGAAACATTGTCATTAGGTTGAACGGCACTATCAGCCAAGGCTCCCTGGGCACTAGTAGCGTAGTCCGCATCATTGAAGTCAGTAACGTCAGCCTTGACCAGCGTCACTGCGCCAGTCTTGCCAGCGACCGAATCAACGGTATTGACTTGAGCGCCAGCGGCGATTCCGTCAAGCTTTGTCTTGTCCGCGTCAGTCATTAGGCCAGCAGTGCTGGTCGTAGCGGCGGGAATCGTGGCGTCCGTTCCTGTTGAGCTGCTTACAACGCCCGTAGTTGTCCCCGTGGCATAGTTCAAATCAGTACTAGGAGCCACCGGATAGACCAAGGCAGTCCATCCGCCAATGACTGAGGGATCATTTCCCGTAATAACATAAACCTTGCCTTCGTCAGTACGTGTAACCCAATCACCCTTTTCGCCACTAACAGACAGCATGGCCGCCTGATTAGCAACAGCACCCTTATATTCAGAGATTGCAATATCAGGAAGCGCAGAAGCGCTGATTTTCCCACCAGTTAGGGAAGCGTAAGTCCCTAAATCGGAAATCTGGCTCTCGGTAATGCTTAAAGCTGCTTGGTGGCTGGTTACGTCGTTCTGAGTAACTGTATAACTGGTTATATAGCCACTGTCGTTTGTTAAACTCGAAATATTGTCACTGGGCTGAACCGAAGTATTGGCGAGCAAACCCTGGGCAGCTGAGGCGTAGTCCGCATCGGAAAAGTCGGTAATATCAGCCTTCACTAAAGTAACGTTGCCAGTTTTACCGGCCACGGAATTTACCGCATCGGGTGGTACCTGAGCCGCCGTAATGTAACCAGCATCGTTGGTTAGGGTTGAAATATTGTCACTAGGCTGAGTAGCAGTATCAGCAAGAGTACCTTGGCCGGCAGTAGCATAGTCCGCATCAGCGAAATCGCTAATATCGCTCTTCTGAAGCTGTACCGCGCCAGTTTTACCAGCGACGGATGTTACAGGTGCGTCTGCGGCAGCAGGAACCCAAGCTTGCCCGTTCCAAGTGTAATGAAGATAAGTATCGCCAATACTGGGATTAGAAGGGAACTGAAAGGCCATTTATCGCAGACTATGACTTAATTAGCTTGCCTAGCGTAAGTTTTTTACACACATAAAAAAGGGCGGTGTGTACCGCCCGATTTCTCTTGACCAGTAAATTTAAGGCTCTTCAGGCCAAGTAATGTCCCATGGGAAACCTGGCTGGGATGGCACATCGCGCAATGCTTGGCGATACGCCAGCCAAAGCGAACCGTCAACGGGAGAATCGGCAACCTGAGTCCAATCGCAGGCAATTAACTTGAACTCCCTCAGATTTCGCATCAAATTAGCTTGGTGAGCGTCGGCCTCAGCCCGCTCCTCCGTAGTCATGTCTTCTTGAGTCCAAGCCTGATGCCACACTCCGGTTTCAGGGTCTTTAACAGCAGGGGCTTCAACTACATTTTTGTAGCGATCAGGCTCGGGTTTATCTGTAGCCTCGTAGATTCCGTAGCCAAACGGTTCCACATCTTCTGGCTGCAGTGGCAAGGTAAATGAAGTTGTCGGAAACAACCTCAAGAAGTTGCTTTGCAGAATGGGGTATCCTTCAGCGATACCATTGTTCAGTCGGATCAACATTGTTCTAAATAAATAAAGGTCATGTGAACTGGGCAATTATCCCCAGCTTATTTTCATATAACCTCTACCTCCGGTACCTCCACCCCAGTTTCCTGTACCAGCTCCACCTCCTGGTACTCCTCCACTTGGGGCAGTGTTGTTGCCGTCAGTTCGACCATTTCCTCCGTTAGTACCGCCATTAACACCGGAACCACCATTGGCGCCGGAGTAACCGTAAGAGGCCCCACCGCCACCACCTGCTGGCGTCAGGTAGGTGCTTCCAGTTGCAGCAGCGCCTCCACCGCCGCCGCTGTTCTGGACCCCACCGCCACCGTATCCGCCAGAACCGCTTCCGCGGGAGCCGCTGTACGCCATATAGCCGCCGCCGCCTCCGGCATAGGAAGTGCCCCCAGAGCCCGAGCCACCAGAACCGCCGTATGGATTAACTCCTGGCGAACCGCCCGAAGCACTGCAGGTGCCGTTATTAAATTTAGTAGTACCTCCTAGATTTCCAGCGCTAGTGGTGTTGGCAATGACAACTGTATAGCTGGTGTCCTTGACAACCGAAACGGTCGCCAAGACAGCACCCCCACCGCCCGCGCCGCCCCTAGAGGCGCCGCCCCCGCCTCCAGCTCCGACCGCCTGGATGACAACATCAGTGGTGTACGGCGCAATCCAGGTGTAAGTGCCATTTGAAGTAAATTCGTCACTGCCCGGTTCAATGGGCTCAACTGCTGCTCCTTTTAGAATTGCCCTAGTAATGGGATCCATGGTTGTTCTCCTAGCTTAGTTTGTGTAATCGACAAGCGCCGCACCACGCCACCGACTACCGCCGTCATCAGTTAAAAACAGAAATAGATGAGTTTTACCTGTAGTAAGTGAAGGGGCTGAGTCTGCTGGCCACTTGACAGTACTAGGCCACGTAATCGTGCCGCCTGAATGAGTGACTTCTAAAGTAAATGAGCCTACAGTTCCACTAGAAGGAGGATTAGAGAAAGTGAAGGTGGAATCTGAAGAAATTGTTTTTGTGAAGTAATTACCAGTGCTCAGATCAATATCGAGCGCAGCAACAGCTTCAACAGTCTGCTCATAAGGACCGTCAACACTTAGACCAGCATTGAAGGTTTGTTCAGCCGTAAAGGTGTTAGCAACGTCGTTCTTGGTAGTGTCAGCGTCATACGCTTGAACAACTGAACCCACGTCACCATCAACAAGGATGGTATTGCCAGCAGGAAGGTTCGCATCATACGCTTGAACAGTAACGCCGATGTCAGCACTGCCGAGCTTTGAGGCAATGCTTTGTACCGTTAGATCGCTATCCGTACCTGAGTTGTCCCAGACAATCGTGTCTGCTTTAATCTTGCCGTAGGCCATGATCAGTGCTCCTTAAGGTGAAGAGTTAGAGGGGTTGCCCTATACAACAGTCCAAGCACTGTCTTGGGGAACAGTGATCACGGCGCTTTCTTGAACTGTCATTGGTCCAGAGGAAACGACGTTCTTACCGGTGCTCACCGTGTAGCTGGTGGTGATGGTGTGGTCGTGCTCCAGTGCCCATTCGTCACTGCCTCCACCGGTCGCGCCACCACCGCCGCCGCCGCCACCACTACTGGTGATCGACCAGGCATAGCCGTTCCAGGTGTACTGCCCATGAACGTCGCCAGTAGTCGGACTTGATGGAAACGTAAACGCCATCGACCCTTGGTGGCAGACTGAACTAGGATGCCAAGGTTATTAGATCGAAGGAGCCTCAGGCCACTCCTGTAGCCCATCAGGATTCTGTTGTTGTTCTTGGACTTCCGGTACCTCAGGAGTCAGCTCAACATCATCTTCGTCGTAAGTCGCTGCTACATACTCTTGGGTAACAACAGAGATAGTACTAGGAGCCGTAATCAATGCCGCCAGCTCGTCTACGTCAACACAAGCCTCGATTTGAGCTTCACGTGCGCCAGATACAGTCCGAACATCGGCACGGTACTGAGCCACATCAGGTGGGCATGCGCAATTGGAATCCTCAACCATGCGGGTGATATACCAGTCGGTCGGCGCCAACAGGGAACCTGCAATCTCTTTTTGTTTAGCTGTCCACAGTTCCTTGAGCTGAGTCAGATCTTTAGGAATGCCGACACCCCAATAGAAGCGCTGGTCATAATAAGCAGCAGGTTCATCTGCTACCCAAGTAATTCCAAGCGAATCCCGCTGCTCTTGACTGGAGCTTTTTAGCCAATCCTTTGGGTACTGATTGCCCTCGGCATCAGTAAACGCCTTGTTCAGACGCAGGGGCTTGCCGTTGTAGTAATACATGCTTGGATCAGGGCTGGACTAGAATTCCGATCAGCGGGCGCGGGCGTACTTGAAGGGCGATTCGGCCAGAGCCATGTATAGGTAGGTGTGATTGCTGAGATTTGCCTCCCAGGTGCTATTTCTCAACTTAAACCCATTAGATAATAAGTCAAAATAAAAGTTTGAGACGCTTTCTGCTGCTAAATCATTTGGATAAAGGAAGTTTTTGACTACATTTGATGGGTTAAGCGCTGAGTCAATAAGAATCCATTCCTCAGCCGAGCCTGATGTAGTATTTTTAATCAATAGCCACCTTGGTCTAAACCCGGTCCATATGAACGGCGCTGAGTCTCCGCTTTGGCCGTTGCCGATGTAGCTGCCGAAGGCGCTATAGCCCTTCACAGGGGTGAAACAGTACATTACATAATTGTCGCCCAGTGCACCAGTGTTGATGTTTGCGTTACGATATACTACCGTACTTGTAGGAAGAGAAAAACCTGAATCCAATTTGGAAGCTGTAGACTGCAAATTTAAATAATCCATGCTTCCATCAATGACGTCAGTGTAGACAAGCCAATCACTAGCATTGGACCTATTTTTGGTAATAGTTAATGCCGGTTTAACGCCAAGTCCGTGCCCTACTGACGCGGAAGCGCCATTCCCCGTATAAGTAACAATCGAGAACCCCGCACTAGTATTAGCCCTCACGTTGGATGTGATGGTGCCGTCGGTGTTGCTGACCGTCGATGATCCGGCGTCCCAGGTCCAGGCTACGTATGACGAGCTATTTAGATTTACGCCTCCATAACTAGTATCTGCACCAAGATCAAAACCGTCACTATTAAAAGCATTTAATGTATCTGTGATGTCCGTGCGCTCTTCGTTAGTCAAGTTAGTTCTCACAACTTTATTTGTGCCACGAATAATGTCAAACAACGAATGACTAGAAGTAGCGTTACGCCTTTTTATCCACACCAGATCAGGCGAAAAGCCCAACCCCGAAATTGTCTGCGTACTGCCATTACCCGTATAAAGCGCCACATCCATAACGGTGGATGGGTCTTCAATCGTCGGCGTGTCTAGGAACGCAGTACAAAGTGGCTTGTAATCTGTGCTGGGACGATTTGTCCCAGGGTTTTGATAGGCGTAAGGACGTTGGCCAAAGTTGAAGGCGGTTGATGATGCTACGTCGGCATAACCGCCAATATGAACTGGTTCTCCGCCTGCAGTCAGGTAGGAATACGCTCCAGTGCCTTGAAGCACTCCGTTTTTGTAAAAAGTGGCTTGCTCATTGTCTACATCAATAGCAACACCAAGAACATCGCCAGTGGCATAAGTGCTAAACGTAGGCGATCCCGTTAGACCAGTAGTGCCGCCGTTTGCTCTCCAACGAAAAGCGGTATAGCTGGTGCTAAATTTACTGCCAACCCGCACCCAGTTACCCGTACTGCCTGAAACTCCGCTAAGCATTGTGGTTTCGTAGTACCACTTGCCCGAAGTCAACCCCCAGTCAGACCACGCGGTATTTGATGCACTCCAATCAACCTGTAGATTGCCGTTACTTTTTGCCGCTTGGGTGTAATCCACAAACCCGATAATGGGCGACATTGTTGCATAATTCCCCGGCACTTCTCCGCCCGCGCCAGTGTCATTTGCGGTGTTGCCGTTCGTGGGCGAGTCAAGTAGGGAGTCATTGTCTGCACCAGCAGTAACGCTGATATTATTAACCGTCCAATCGTTGCTACCAGCGGCGTCCTCACCAAGGTCTGCCGTGTTATCGAACTTCAAATGAAAGCCGTTGGTGGAGTAGGTTCCAGCGTATTCAATCGGCTGCCACACGCCGTTGTCGTCAAACTCACCGAAGCTGG
>Ga0070751_1002493_pt1 | contig 10507 bp, 6 predicted proteins | sample VirMetDEL_Aug_28_FD_78514 | JGI IMG/M metagenome (GOLD analysis project Ga0070751, IMG submission 78514) | Aqueous microbial communities from the Delaware River and Bay under freshwater to marine salinity gradient to study organic matter... | ecosystem: Environmental > Aquatic > Marine > Coastal ... | reverse complement strand
GAAACATTAAGTAAGTTAGTGGTTGTAATACCAGTAACATCTAATGTTCTTGCAGTTGTAATACCAAGTGTAGTAACACCGATGACTTCCAGTGAAGTTGCGGATGAGATGTAACCACTTTGAAGATTGGTTGCAATACCAGCAAAGTTTGCTCTTCTTACGTCGAGTTGCGCCTTTGGATCAATAAAGATGGGAGTTGATGTTCCCTGAGCCAGAAGAATATTTCCTGTTGGACCTACTGCTGTAAATGTGGTAGAATTAACACCATCTTGAACGGGGATTCTACCTGCAGAACCACCTTTAAGATTCGTCGCAATACCAGCAGCGTCAGCGTATGCAACATTAATTGCAGCAAGAGATGTCCAAGATGGAGCTGCAGTACCATTAGACTGAAGAATCTCACCAGCAGAACCAACTGCAGTGAATCCTGTATCATTAGTTGCTATTTGGTACAGAACAGCACCGGCTGTTCCGCCTTTTACGTCAGTTGTAAGACCAGCATTGGTTGAGTATCCAGCAACTGCAACTCCAGTTGAAGTAATTCTGACACTTCCCTTACCATTAACAGGTGAAAGTTGAATACCAGGACCAGGAGTTATCTCAGTGACAATACCCGAAATATTGACACCATCACCATAATAAGTCGCACCAGTTACAATACCTGCGGTTGTAATACCAGTGAGATTTGAATTGAAAAGTGATGCACCATTTGTTGCTGTGATATAGTTGGAAGTAAGACCATTTCCAACTAAAACATTATTTGTAACACCAAGACCAAGGACTGTTGCGATCCCTGTAACTGTAAAATTACCACTAACGGTCGAAGGACCTACAATGATAGGACCAGTATTATTAAACCTATTGGCAATCTTGTCGGCCCTAAGTAATGACATTATCTATAATGTTTTGTCCGTTAGTTGTATTTATAATATATCAGGATAAATATTTTTAACTTAAATCAGTATTTAACAAGATGAAAAAAGGTGAATTTTGTCCCCTAATTCAGAAAAAGTGTGTAGAAAATAAATGTGCTTGGTATACTCTTGTCAGAGGAACAAATCCAAACACTGGTCAAGAAATTGATGAGTGGAGATGTGCGATTTCTTGGATGCCAATGTTGGCGGTAGAGATCGCACAAAAGTCAAATCAAACTGGTGCTGCTGTAGAAAGTTTTAGAAACGAAGTAGTAGAAGCAAATCATCAAAATCAAATGTTGTATTCTCATGCATTACAACAAGGGATTGTTAAAGCTCAAGTAACACCACATCCTCCCATTGACACTTTACCACCTGGTTCTTAGTAATTATCTTTTTGACAAATAATTACATCAAGATATTGAACCTCGAAATCCATTGATGCTCCAGTAGTTCCTTCGTCATCAATAGTGATTTCGTGCTCGTGTTCTCCATTACTTTCAACTTCTACTGTGTGATTGTGTTCTCCAGCATCTTCAATTGATACTGTATGGGTGTGTTCTCCAGCATCATCAAGTGAAATTCCAGTCTTCCTAAAGCCGGTTTGTCCACTTATAGCAACATCACCATTCGTATATCCATGAGCTCCAACGGCGTCTCCACCATATTGGAATACCTTATTAGAATCAACAAGTGTTCTTTCATCTCCCTCCAGAGTTCCTTTTCCATGGTTGTGTGCAGTTTCATCAACGTCGTGATTATGTTCACCAGCGTCTAGAGTTGAAGCTTCATGGTTGTGGTCACCAGCGTCATCAGTCTCAGCACTGTGAACGTGGGAACCTTCTTCGGTCATACTTGCACCGTGGTTGTGTCGTAGTAATGGCACAGATCTTGATGCAGCAAATGTGGAAGTAAATGAATTAGAACCACCAGAACCACCACCATCACCAGATACAACTCTTAGAGCTTTATTGTTGACACTATTTGTAACTTTAGTCCACCCAGTTGGTGCTGCTTTTTGATAGAAGATCATTCTGGTGCCACTAGGAATGACACCCACAATTTCATCATAAAGTTGTTTTGAAACGTTAGTAGTAGCAGTTCTGGTTGTAGAAGTACTTGTTGGTGGATAAGTATCATCGAGTTGAACTACACCTTGAGCAGTTGTTGATGCATCAGGAAGTCTATCCTCATCAATAACACCTTGAGAAATATTACCACCATCAAGATTTGTGATATTATCACCAGCACCAGCAATATTTGCTGCAGTCAGAGTATTAGTAGAAGGATTGTACTTAAATTGACCTGTTTGACTATCAATATAAGGTCTTTGATAACCAGCCCCTTGATTATCACTGAATAATACCTGATAATCTACATCATCACTTTTCGTATCTACATTGATGAAGTTTGCATTGGTTGCAGTACCAGCCAAACCAGCAGTGACTGTGGTTGCAATAATATTTGTTGAAGATAATGTATTAGTGGAGGGATTATAAACTAATCTACTGCTTTGACTATCAATATACATCCTTGTATATTCCGTGTCACCAGCATCACTGAAGATGAGTTGATAATTAGTATTATCACTCTTACTATCAACGTTAATATCATCAGCACCAGTTGCAACACCAGATACGTTACCAACTAATCTATTAACTGTCAGGATATTTGTTGATGGGTTATAACGCATCTGTCCATTTTCACTATCAACATATAGATTCTGATAGTTTGAACCGATACCTAAAGTTTCGGTAAATGGAACTTGATAATTTACATTATTACTTTTTTCTTGTAAACTGACTCTATCGGCACCAGTAGAAATACCAATTAATGCAGTTTGATCTTGTCTTACAGTTAAAATACCTGAACTTACACTGAAGTTTTGTGGACCTTTCAGATTGTTAATTGTACCAATACCAGATACAAAAATATTCTCAAAGTCAGCTTGTGTATCACTGTCAAGATATTGAGTGACTGTTAAAACACCAACTAACTGTTCTTTGTAGTCATTATTGATGTAGATTGTACCACCCATACCTGCGGTATTGGATGCCTGATAGTACAGAATGTTTGGTGCATTAAATGGAACCTTGAAGGTAACGATACCTGCTTGAGCACCATTATTGATTACACCATCATTATATTGATTATTGAGGTCAGCAGTTGGTTGAGTCTTAATATAGAATGGGAAACCAGCAGTATCTACATGGAACTCATATTTTGCAGCTCTTTGAAGATAGAGTTCTGGATCATCAGTATTTTGTGTGAAACCAATACCAGGAGGATCACCTGCAGTCAAATACCTAAAGGTGTTTGAATTCACCTCTTCAATATTAAATTTCGTATAAACTTCTGCGTTATTTGCGTCTAACTTATTATCTACAGTTACGTTTGTAAAACCAACCGTACCACCTGCTGATATCTGACCAGATAATGCTGTACCCTTAATATTACCAGTAACTTCAAGATCACCGTAGATATATGTGGCTGTGGTACCTGTAGATACAGGACCTATAATATCTAAAGTATAAACAGGGAGAGTTGAACCAATGCCTACCTTTTGACGACCAGTGGTAGCTGCAATAGAAACGAATGTTCCACCAACACCAATATCCACACCTTCATTTGTGGTGACAATACCAGTAAAGGTTGCTCTTTGTGCAGAAATCGTAGTTCCAACAGCAAGAGAAGTACTTACCTCTGCATTTCCAATAACGACGAGTTTTTTGTCAGCTTGAGTGGTTCCAATACCTACTCTATCAGTATCGGCATCCCCGTAAATAAGATTTTCATTTACTTGGATGCCATTTTTTATGACAAAATCCTTATCGACTGCCATTAGTTCTCCTGGGCTTCACTATCCACCCTATTTTTTTATTATTTATTAGCTGTCGATGGTTCCGAATGTCTTCCAAACATTATTTGTCGTGTATACCCAACCAACTGATCCACCATTAGATGGATTAGCAGATATTACTAAATCACCTGGGTTTCCAGCTTCAGTTGGTGTAGAAATTCCAACAGTGATTTTTCTAGAAACTTGAGCATCACCTTGTAGGAACAGACTATTTGCCTCAATACCATCATTTGATGTACTGGTAATTTTTTGAGTGAATTGTACTGGTCCATTGAATTCTGAGAGAATAGTATTTGTATCACCACCATCAACGACAATACTTCTACTTACTTTCAGAACAGAACTTTCGACGTAGTTGAACTCAGAAGTCTCGTTTCTTATACCAATCGTGTATGGATCTTCACCAACAACTGTTTGAACTGGAGTGTCGTAGACTTGTTCTCTTCCTGTGTTAGATGCAATTCTCTTGTTTCCAATGAAGAAGTCACCTCTATCATTCATACCAGTGTAATTGATTACACCACCAGATGTAGTTTGTGATTGAACTGTAATTTGTTGTGGAAGTGTAAGTTGTTTGGTCTGTTTACTTGGGAATGCAGTTGAATAATTTCCTGGACCATAACCCATGTATTCAAATGTGTGACCAGAGGCACGAATAATTGAGTTTCTTCTAAATTCAAGTGGATAGAACTTCACTCTGCTTATTACAGCACCATTCACATGAGTATCAGCATTTGTTCCATACACACCTCTGAATACTTTAAGTTGTGTGCTACTTGCTGTTCTACTTACAGTGGTTTTGATTCTCATGATTTCATCATCAACCATCAAATAGTCACCAATTAGGAAACTATAGTTTGTCATGTTATTAACTTCAATTGTATCAGTAGTTTTAGAGGTGATAGCAGAAGACAATGTGGTTGTGATACCAGCATAGATTGGTGTCTCTCTACCATGAAGTCTTCCACTACTTGATACAATATCGCCACCATTATTGTAGAATCCTGCAGGATGAAGTCTGATTGTACCAGTCGTTGAAGGAGTTACTGTGTTCACTCCAACATTAAGAACGACAGTAGTCAAACCAATTTTATCAACACAAAGGAATGTACCATTGTAGAATGATTGAGCAGCACCACTCACTGTGACACTGTTATTAACTCTAAAGTTGTTTGCATAGTCTGTAGTGACTGTTGCAATACCAACGTCCTTATTATATACGAAACTTGAAGTATCATATGCAGGACCCATAACAGAGAAACCTCCAGGACCACATACATTAATACCAAGTCCAGAAGTAGTGATGCCAGGAGATTCATTTGATAATGGTTGTACCTCAAATTCCTTTAGACCAGATATTGATGTGATTCTATACTGAGTATTATATCTTCTTCCATCATAATCATCAATACCAATAATGTTGATTGTATCATTTCTATTATCATAAATCTTAGTGACACTACCAGTAGCAAGAGTAAAACCAGTGGTTGTTGCAACACCAACAACTCTAAATGTGTCACCCTCAACATAAGCGGAACCGCCATCCATGACAGCAATGTCAATGATCTCACCAGATGATGTACCATCAACAGTTACCAATGCAGTTGCATTTCTACCAATCGAACCAGCACTAGTGTTTTCAAGTGTAGCATTGTAATAGTATTGAATAGTTGAAGAACCATCACCATAGTTTGAACCACCATTGTCAATTGTCAATCTTGTTGCTCTAGCCAATCCATGATCATGATCAGTGAAGATGGTATAAGCAGTTCCAACATTATTGGACACAATATCAGTGATACCTACACCGATACCTGTCTCGGTGAATAATTCTTCCAAGGTTTCACCAGTAATGCTATTTTGTGGATCATTTATGTAGACTTCGCCAACATTGGAAGGAACTGCATGACATGATGATGAATCGGCAGTTGATTTTGGATTATCTCTATCAAATTGTGGGAATAAGTTTTGAACTGGTTGAGAGAATGCATATTCATCAGTATCAAACGGTGCAACACTTGGTCTTTGATCAGAATTAAGAAGGCTCAGGTAGTAAATACCATCTTGCTCACCATTTTTATATTCATTGATGGTAGTTACATCATACACAAAGAAATCTTTGGTAAAGTTTTTTCTCTTAAATGTTGGGAGTGCAGTGGTTCTTTGTGAGGTATTGTTAGTAAATGTACCAGGACTTACTCTAATTTGGTTGACTTGGAAGGTCTTAGCACTAGAAATACCAGTAACTTCATAAGTACCATTAAAACCTGAATTTCCAACACCGACAGTTGGGAAAAGAGTACTTGTTACGTTATCAATTTGGACCGTAGAGCCAATTGAAAGATTGTGTGGTCTCTCGGTGGTATAATATGCGATACCTGCCTTATATTCGACATCAGCAATATAACTAAAGTTTCTTAACTGGGCATCATTGCTCATCGTAACTGAGCCTGGATTAAATTCGAGTGCAACCTCAGTGTTATTTTCTCCAGTTACATCACCAGATTCCTGAATAACGTAACCATCGAGAGGTGGTCTTGCAGAATCAGAACCAGTATTAGCTGGAATGACAAATCTTACCTGGTGAATTCTATCACTAGACTGTCTAGTATCAATCTGTCTCGTGAAGAATGTTCTTGGAGTAGCATCACCAATACCGCCTCCTACTACCTTTGAATAGAGGTTATTTTCTGTAGATGCACCAGATACATTTACATACCACTGATTGTGTGTTGTATCATATTGAATAGGGTGACCGATGTCCCCAGATCTCTTATCACTTACTCTACTTTCAACAATGAGAGTATCCCCAAGATTATTAATTGATACCTTATTTCCTGACAAAGAATCATTGAAACTCTGTGCTAGTTGGAGTTGGTTAGCACCAAGTCCATCTACGATACTAAAATAAATTTTATTGTGAATTAAACCATCAGGAAGTCTGCCATCATTTGAAATAACTCGAACCGACTCACCTTGTTGGAATTGATGGTTTTCAGTGAGTGTAATGGTTGAATTAGTAATACTGTTACCAGTAGAAACATTTCTACCAACTCTTCCATATTTGGTAGAAGAAACTTCTCTGGTATCATATGCTGTATCATCCATGATAATACGAGCACGGAAGTTTGTTGGTGTTCCAGAAACTGGAATAATAGCATTCAGTTCATCATTTTTCTTTGCACCAATTCTGTAACCGTTAATGATACTTGTAGGTGGTTCATCTAAATTGGTCTGATTGTAGAGATAAAGTCTAGATGTATTAGCAACAGAAGTTGTCTTTGATACATCGATAGATAAAAATTCGATCGATACAGTTTCTGGTTTAATTTTCTTTGGTGGTATAATTTGTGTGACGTAACCCACATCATCTTGTGAGAATACATTATTCTTATATCCCTTTGATACAAGAGCAATCTGACCAAAGTTAGAGTTTGAGTTGGTGACAGAGAAATCAGCACCAGATTCGGTTATAAAGTGATTTGCATATCCAATTGCAAAGATAGAAACTAACTGGATCAGACCATTATTCGAAGCCTTGATGTGGTAGTTAGTGTAGTCAGGTTTATAAACAGCATCAGTATCTGTGTGAAGATTTGGAATGGTGGTAGAATCATCAAATGAACCACTCGTAGTATTGTACTTAACAAATGCATTGTCATCTACTTGAAGACCTACTCCTGTGTATTGAGCAACGACCATGGATTTGAATCCATCTGCCTTACTTCCATCTGCGTGCATACCACACATACCATAGATCGATCTCAATGATACGTTGAAAACATATGGTGAAGCAGAAGTAACCGTATCGGTAGAAAGTTCTACTGTAGAACCAGTTGGGTTGGGAAGTGCATCACCTGGAGGAACTGGAACTTCATATTTAAACCCTGTTACACCTGTTGAATCTGCACTTGTGATTTCAGTGACAAGATAGGTACCATTATATCTTGTATCAGTGACGTTACTAATGATAACGTTGGTGTCAGTATTGAGACCAAAAATACCATTTGAAAGTTTGACATCAATTATTGGTGATGTAGTTGCACCATCTCCCGCCTTGATACTACTAATACCAACTGAACCCTCTACGGGACCAACAATTCTATACTCGTCGATCTTAGGTTGAATATCTACACCTGAGCTTGGATAGTCAGGATCAATCTCTCTTCCACTTCCAGGACCATAAGCAATACCAATCTTTTCATAATACATTTCCAGATCAGTACGATCTGTGGTATATGTCAAAAAGTCGTCATTAATATCGACATCATTAACACCATCAGCATATTCAAATACTGTTAACTTATGATGTGAAAATGTTGGTTTAAATTTGTTAGTACTATAATCTTTGAAACAACTCTTATTTGCGTCTGCGTCTTTTGCAGTGAAACTGTTGAGGTAACAACCACCAGTCAATCTAAAGATTGCAGATCTCTCAATGGCTGCATTGACTGGATTGGGAACGTAAATTGGACGAATGACACATTTTCTTAAATCTTGTCCAACAATCGATACACCTCTGGGGACAATAACACCACCATGAATACTATTGACCTTATAAAGGTCATTATTAGTATCAAATACATCAAAATTACTTGTATTACTGAACGCAGTAAAGTCTCCCGAAGTGATACCACTTCTTAAACGAAAACTGGCACCACTTGGAATCCAACCAGGTCTGTTATCAATGTAATGTTGACCAGGTGCAAGATAGACAGTTGTTTTCTCAAATCTGTCATTATCTAGACCCCTCTGATAAGAGAATCTGGAAGCTTCAATCAGTGCTCTCTGAAGGGTTTTAAATGGACGAGCCATTGAATTACCCTGGTTCTCAATACCATCTGTCGCATCCAGATTATTAGGATCGACATATAAAATATTTCCCTTTACATTTTTCAGAAAGTTATCAAGACGCGATAATGGCATTTTACTTTTACCTAGGCACAATCCTTCTTACTCATATTTATTATAAAAAAACCTCCCCTAAGGGAGGTTGATTACCACAGAGTGGCTATTCCTTCACACGGCTTTAATAGTATAACACTATATCATATCGTTGTCAAGTAGATACTCTGTAGAATATTATACAATTCAAGTCAGTGGGCATGACGGGACTCGAACCCGTACGGGAATACTCCCAACGCATTTTAAGTGCGTATCGGCTACCAATTACGACACACGCCCATAAAAAACCTATTCAGGTTTATAAGTTGGAGAATTAAAACGACAATATTCGTTAAAAGTAATTTTCATCTCTTTCCAAGTCAATCCACAATTTTCTGCTGCTTTAGGTACATTCCATTTTGCGGAAAACAGCATTTCCATAGATTTGCGAGTTTCAGGTCTCATATAAAAAGTAATAGGGTTCAAAAATTACTGGGATTTTTTTCTCGACATTTTACAAATCAAAGGCCGATTTTGATAGGAGGTTCTGCATAGACAACAGATTTCTCATCAACAACGGCCTTGATAAGGTCAAGGACATTCATGAACTCATTGAGGTCTTCACAGTCAACGGTCTTCTTTTCTCCGTGACTAGAGTATAAGTAAAACTTGGATAGGGTCTCATCAATAACTACCCGAGTCAACCATTCGTCGTCCTCGTGTTTTGTATAACAATTATCGGGAAGGGGTCGGGACATGAGTCAGCACTGGTTACCTAGCAAGTATAGGACGATCAGGAGTCCTTGTCAACCTTGTTTGCTATCATAGTGGAATCCAGAAACAGAATACTCATCATTGTTTCCTGGATAATCTGCTGGTGTCTCACCTTGATACTCTACAATAAGATTCTCACCATCTTTGCGCATTGCATTGACAAGATAGTGACAATGGATGTTTGCAGCAACTCCAGACTTGATGATGATTCTTTTGCCCCACTCAATTTTTTCTACAATCAAGTCTTGTGAAGACCCAATCTGAGTTAGTTGAACAGTAATGCTCTCAATATCAACCAACCCAGTCCAGTATTCAGGTAACTCAATTACATTCTTATCCTTCAAAGTGCCTCTGAAGTAAACTCCATTCTCAGGACCTTCCAAACAGGTGTGGCGCAGTCTCCACCCCTTCTTTGTTGGGTGTGGAATATCAAAGTTCTTCTTGGCAGAGAGGACATTACCTCCACTATCTTGAACAGAGTTCCCAAGAATAGTTCCTCCACTAGTAATGGCTCCATCAATATTGATCAAACCCGCACCATTGATCTGTTGATTCAGTTGAATTCTGTCTACTTGGAAGTAGTAATGCAACCACTTGTCACAAACTGTATATCCATCAGGCAAACCAGTCAGGGGTTCATTACCTCCTGTCGTATGTTTTTGGATATAGTCATACCTGGTAGATGCTTGACCTGTAGTAGGTCCATCATTACAATTTTTAGTATTGTCAATACTTCTTGGTACAAATCCACTATAATCAGCCATAATTAATCTCTCCTATCGTAATGGAATCCTGAAATGGAGTATTGATTATTGTCTCCAGGATAGTCTGCTGGAGTTTTACCTTTGTATTCTGGAATTAAACTTTCTCCATCCTTTCTTTCTGCATAGATGTGATAGTAACAATGTATTGGCATCCCGCCCTGTGACTGTAAATATACATTATTTTTATCAATTCTCTTAACAATAATGTCCTGATGGGCACCAACTGGAGTCAAACTCACAGTAATTGAGTCTTCATGGACAAAATCTTTCCAGTAAGAGGGGAGAGTAATTGTGTCTTTGTTTTTCAGAGT
>Ga0070751_1002492_pt1 | contig 10507 bp, 6 predicted proteins | sample VirMetDEL_Aug_28_FD_78514 | JGI IMG/M metagenome (GOLD analysis project Ga0070751, IMG submission 78514) | Aqueous microbial communities from the Delaware River and Bay under freshwater to marine salinity gradient to study organic matter... | ecosystem: Environmental > Aquatic > Marine > Coastal ... | reverse complement strand
CGATCGCAGGCATCAAGAAAATCAAGAGAGTCCTTGATCATACACATGGTCTTACCACCACCCGTAGGGATGATGACCTGACCCTTGTTGTGTGCCAGCATAGCGGTCAGAGCATCCTGCTGGTGGGGTCGCAACTGCATCAGGTCTCCGTCGTTGATGCACTTATTATAGCACGATGGGGACTCTACCGATGGGCTCTGTGACAGTTCCCTAACTGGTCCCGGTAAGAACTCAGACTCTCATCTTCAACCGGGACAAAGGTAGTCTACAGGGATTTTATGAGTGTGTCAAGTATTCTCTGGGAGCAATATTGAAAGATAATATTCTTCTAGGTATATCTGTTGTATTGCCAGGAGAATAGTGAGGTAATCCTGATGGAAAGAAAATTATAGATCCTTCTGATATATTATCTGGAATGAATTTCATTATGTCTCCAGAAACTACATCTGGTGCTGGAGATACAAAGTGTGTTGGAGTATGTTTATTTTCATCAAATTCAATAAAACAAACAGAACTAAAATGACCATACCCATGATTGTGAATAGGATGATACATTCCTCTATCTTCCACTTGAAACCATGACTGTATGATTTCAGATTCTTTTATGTTAAAATTATTTCTAAAGCAGTCTAATTCGTCTTTTAATATTTCTTCAATTTTATTGCTTAATTCATAAGAGTTAGATTCATCTATACTGAAACTATTCTTTACAGTGCTAACTTTTTCAAAAGTTAGTGTTTCTTTACTGCAAAGATTTAGCAATATTTCTTTTTTATGTTCCCAGTCAGTTACTTTTATGTGTAAAAAAGGAATCGCAAATATGTTATAATAAAATGTTTCAGAAAATTTTGTCATTATCAAGACTCTCTAACAATTCATCAAACTTCCCATTCATCCATGCCTCATCAGACTCTTTCCACTTATTAAGTGGGCAAGATTCTAGAGCAAAACCTGATTTGAAATCCATGATGCATCCACACTCAGTACACCTATCTTGCCCAGAATCATAAGAGTCACATGATTTACATACTTGCAATCTCTGCTCTTTAATTTCAGCAGATACTACAAGTGCTTCCCCCCTCAAAGCTTTCTTTACAATCTCGAAAGCAAAGGATGCTAGATTCTTTCCTTGCTCTGGTAAAGAAGGATACTGTTTTCCTTCAGACATTTAATGTATTTCAGTTAAAAATATTTATTATGGATTGTAAGCACCTTTTACAGTTGCCGAATTGATTGTGCCAGAAACACTGTAGTTAGATCCTGCAACTGCTCTACCAGAATCTCCACCACTTCCAGTATTATCTGTGTTTGTGCCTTCACCACCCCATTCTCCACCAGTGCCTCCAGTTTCACCAATAGAAGAGCAACTTCCACCAGAAAGATTATTATATCCTCCAGGACAAGATGGACAACTATTACTACCTCCCCCAACACCATCTAAAGACCCAGATTGATAATTATATCCTCTTCCTGGTCCTCCATTTCCACCAGCACCTCCTTCTGGTGTACCTGTAGATTGTGATTTTAGGCAAATATTTTGATATACACTTTCTACACAACCTCCTCCCATTGTAGAACGACAACATCCGGGTCTTCTTGTACTTTGATAACTTCCACCCACACCCATACAATTTCCGCTTTGTATAGTCGGAGAGCAATATTGGTAAATATTTTCTTGGTAGCAAGTGCCACTAGATCCATTAGCACCTTTTTTACCTTTTTCTCCTCCTCCACCACCACCATAGATTCTAGACCCATTTCTAACCAAAACAACTATATTATTTCCACCACTAGATGCCATTGAAAGAGCATCACCACCATCTTCACCATCAATAGCAGGTGCTCCACTAGTTCCACCACCTCTACCACCACAACCTAAAATATCTCCATAGACATCTACAGTTAAGTTATGTGCAGTAGCACTAAATGCCGCTGCTGGTGATGATACACTTGAAGATCCACAGGTGCCATCAATAAACATAAACTTATTGATATTCTTGTCTAGATTTGTATTCCAACTTTGTGCATCAATATCAAAGTTTGCTACTTCATCAGAACTTGGTAAAGTCACATAATAATATTTGATAGAGTTTCTGAATTGGGATACTTTCCAGTTACTGGATGCTGATATTCCATTACTCAATGGTCCAGATTCTCTATTTTCCTTACAATCAGGAACTATTGGACTTTGCTCTGTAGTATCAATATCTCTCAACAACTCTGATGCACTAATTGACCCATTATCGGTAGAAAAAGTTTCACTACCACCGGAAGTAGTTTTTCTTTGTTGAGCACGAAAATCTCTTCTCAAATCACTAAACTTAATTTGACCAGAAGAATAATAAGGACCTGCCTTTGATACTGATACTGCCATCTTTTATGCTCCAGATTAGTGCAAATCTACCCAAGCAGTTCCTGTATATCCCTGGAACTTTTTAGTTGAAGTATTAAATATTATTGAACCTTCAACAGTTGCACCCAATCCTGTTCTAGTTGCAGTAGTAATTGTTGGCATAATCATATAAGGATTTGTGGTTGCACTTCCAACATTACCGAAGTCAAACACTGAGCGAGGACTAAAAGTATTGAATCCTATGTGACTATCATTTTTGACATTTAAGAATCCGCCATTCATTTCAATTATCTTATCAAATAATTGAATTTCTCCAAAAGTTCCTGAAGTAACGAGTGCAGTGGTACCAACTCCAACAGAATCAAAGAGTGCTGTGCCATTTACATTAAATGATTCCGAAGATGTGAATCCATCTGTTGCAACACCAATTTTTCCAAATAGTCCTGTAGACCCTTGAGCATCAACTGCTACAGATGGTGATGTTGAATTGATTCCAATATTTGTTGTGGTAATCGTTGAAAATGTTGATATTCCAGTAGTGACACTTACATTACTATTAATAATGTCTTGTAATGTAAAGTTTCCTGTTAAATTTCCATCAACAGTAACATTACCACCAAACCAAGCGTTGCCAGTAACTGTAGAAGTTCCTACAACATGCAAATCTGTTGTTGGATTTGTGATACCAAGTCCCAACTTACCATCATAAGTAAGTGACATCAACTCAGAATTGGTTTGACCATAAATCCAATCAAATCTACCTGTATTGATTCCAGCACCACCAGCATGTAGATACATGTTGAGGTTTCCAGTGGAATTGTTAATCAGATCGAGAGTTGATGTTACATTGCCAAATCTTAATACAGCAGAGCTATTTCCTGCTCCAACGGAATTGCCAATGCTAATTCTGGATTGACCAGTTTCGGAAATAACTTCTAGAAGAGATCCAGATGTTTTTCTAATCTGAAGCTCTGCTGTTGGATTTGCTGTGCCAATTCCAGATTTTCCAGATGCTAATGCAGTAAATGCAGTGCCACCAGTGCCAACATGAAGAAGTTGAGAGATTGTTGTGATACCAGTGGAAGGTACTTCAACAACATTTGCAATGAGTTTAGATGCAGTTACTGTGCCAACAGTAATATCTGGAGTGCCAGACAATGCAGTAGCAGTTGTTGCGGTGCCAGTTACATTTCCAGTTACATTTCCAGTAACATTGCCTGTTAGATTGCCAGTAACATTTCCAGTTACTGCACCGACGAATCCACCAGTTGCAGTAACAATGCCAGAAACACTGATGTTATCTGGCATACTGGAGTTATTCAGTTGAGGAACTCTAGCAGCAGCAATAGTTCCTGATGAGATATTACTTGCATTTATGGAAGTTACGGCTGCTCCAGAACCAACAAAACTAGAAGCAGTTATAATTCCAGTTGATTTGATATTTCCATTTGCATCAATACCAGTGCCACTTTGAGTAGCTGGTCTACCACCAATTTGTAAGGTATGTCTTGGATCGGTTGTCCCTACTCCAACATTTCCTTGTGCATAAATTGATGTAAATCCTAAACCAACATCAATATCAACCCATTGTGATGTTGGAAGATTGGAAAGAGTTGCACCATCACCGAAGAATTGAGTTGCACTAATAATGCCACTTGAAGCACTGATGGTAATTCCAGTACCAATTCTTACATCAGAGAATGTAGAAACACCAGTTACATATACATTATTTGCAGTTACAAGACCAACTACCTTTGCAGTCCCCCTAACATCCAACAATTCGGTCGGAATGGTGGTGCCTATGCCCACATTTCCAACCGAATTTACTACTAAATTATCGTCATCAACTTGTACACCATTCCTAAAGTTGAAAGACTTCCTATAATTTGCCATCTTATATGGTTTTTAGTTATTTATTAGGAGTTTTGCTCAAGGTTATCAACTTTAGCGGACAATTCCTTGACCGCTTGTACAAGCAGTGGGACAATCTTTTGATCATCTACTGCTCAGTATCCATTCTCTCTTGTTGTAACCGCTTCTGGAAGCACTTCCATAACTTCCTGAGCGATTACACCAACATCGTGACCTTCTTTACCAGACTTCTCATTCCAATCATAAGTATTACCGCTGATTGACAATACTTTAGCAAGAGGATCTTCAATAGGAGTAATATTGTCCTTCAGTCTTTGGTCAGAAGTGAAGAAGGCAGTGATGTCGTCAGTTACTGTAAGTGTTCCAGTGACTGAGGTATTTCCACCGATTGTGGTTACTCCAGCAATATTTGCAGTGCCCGAAACATCTAAGGTGCCATTAAGGTCAACATTAGAATTAATTTCAACTTCATTAGTTGTTGAGTCGAGAACTAACTTCCCACTTCTAGTGTCAATGGTCTGGTCATCAGTAACTGCAATTCTAATATTTCCAAAGTATCCCTCACTAAATGCTTTGGAAGATGTGCCAACATAAGCACCCAAATCAATATCAGGCACAATTCCATCACTGACAGTTGTAATTCCAGTGAAGTTGAGAGAACCAGATACATTGAGGTCACCACCAACATTCAGATTCTTAGCAATACCAACACCACCTGAGATAATCAGGTCACCAGTTGTGGTTGAGGTTGATTGCAGACCCTCAGTGATTTTTACTGTATCGGTGATTGTTGTCTCACCGTTGATTCTCAGGTCCTTGTTAAACTTAACTGGACCATCAAACTGTGAAAGAATCGTGCCAGAGTTACCACCCTCAACAAGAACTCTTTCCTTGATGATGACTTCATCAAAGACAACACTCAGTCTCGAAGGATCTTGACCAGTGATAGTTGAAACTGGAATATCAAATGTTTTCTCTGTGCCAGTTGCAGAGTTAATCTTCTTGTTACCGATGAAGAAGTCTCCATCATTATTCATACCAGTGTAGACTACGATACCGCAATCTCTTTCTTGTGCTTGTGCAAGATACTCTTCTCTTTCCGTGAGAGTTGTAACTTGAACTTGTGGCAGACCAGTTGAGTAGTTACCAGGACCGAATCCAAGATATTCAAAAGTATGAGCAGAAGCTCTTACATAAGATGGTCTACGGAACTCGACTGCGAGTGGTTTAATCTTCTTGATTAAAGTTCCACCAGTATGATTTTCCTTAAGAGTGCCAAGAGATCCACGAATAACACTAATCTCGTTGTTACCAGAGCCAGACAGAGTGCTGCTGGTAATTCTCATAATTTCATTATCAATCTGAATATAAGATCCAATTTCAAATCTAGAAGTGGTCGAGATTCCAGAGTTTGGAACTGAAATCTCTAATGATGTTTCATTAGTAACACTAGAAATGAGTGTCAGTATTTCATTATCATAGAATGAATATCCTCTTGCACCAAGATTTTCACCACTAGAATCTGATGTCTTATCACTTGTAGAAAGAGCATGTTTTAGAGCATACTTACCAGACAATGATGCATCGGTCTTCGCAGTGAATGATGTCGTTGTAATACCAGTGACAAGATAATCACCAAGATTTGTATGAGAAGTATTTAAGATTCTAACTTTATTACCAACAACAATTCCGTGTGCTCTTGCTGTTGTGAATGTGGAGATACCAGTTGCTGATGTATATGCTGAAGAAGAAATTACAACTTCTGGAGCAGCATTGATTACATATTGACCAGAGACAATAGCAGGGTCTCCAGTTGTCAGACCGATTGCAATCTTATTCTTAGCAGGAACTCCAGTGATACGGTAGTAACCACCAGCAGTTGTGCCAATACCAGTAACTTGGACAGTGTTACCTACAACAGTTGAAATACCTGATGCACTAATTGTAAGACCGCCGCCAGTGCCACCACCGATGACAGATGTATCGAAGTCTAAATCTTCGCCATTAGTGTATCCAGAGCCACCTGCAATAATCTCAGCATTGACTACAGCACCACCAGAAACTGTAACTCTTGCAGTGGCACCATCCCAAGTGGAAGTGCCGTCATTAAAGAGTTTGACATTCTGATAGGTGCCGTTGGTATATCCACTACCACCAGCAAGAGAGCTATAGGTAACAATGCCACTCAGATTATGCTCTCTAGAGAATGTGATGGTGCTGATGCCACCAGAAGAAGCAGTTGCACTAGAAATTGGAAGACCAATAAAGAAGTCTTGAAGAACTTTATCAGTCGTTTCTCTAGTAATACTCTTCTTCAGGTCATTGGTTACAACATAACCAATAGGTGCCCTCTTAGCGTATGACTTAGACGCTGCTGGATTCTCATTAATATTATCTCTATCCAACTGTGGATAAAGATCAGTAACATTCTGACTAAACTTAGATGAGGTAAATTCGGTTGCTACAGCATTGTCTGCATTGAGCACATAGACATGATAAACACCATCCTGGACATTATAAACATGAGGAGACAATACCTCACTTCTATAGATGTAGTAATTACTGGTTAAGTCATTTCTTTCAAATCTTGGCAGATTTGTGTTTCTAGTTGCCGTATCATTTGTAAATGTGCCAGGTGTATGAGTTACACCATTAGTATCAGTTGTTGAATACTTGAATGTCTTATCATCAGTTACTGTTGTTACAGTAAATGTGCCATTATATCCTACATTAATGGTGCCAGCAGTATTATCAGAGCTGGTTACATTTCTAACAACGACTTTATCGCCAACATTCAAGTTGTGTGGCAACTCAGAAATTGCAGTTACAACATTTGAAGATACTGAGCAAGTGCCAATGAATCTTTGATTTCTCTTATACTCATAATCATTAGAGTTAATGGATGTAAGAGTAAAGTCAGTGTCAGATCTAATTCCTGTCGTTGAAGAATCTTGAATTACAAATCCTTCTTCAGGGTCCTTTGCATTTTCAAATTCCTTAGGAATGACAACTCTAAACTTGTAGAGTTTTTCATCAATACTTCTGGTATCTTCTTGTCTCTTGAAGAATGATGGATTAGTTCTTACAGTAAGACCAGCAACACCAAGAGTGTTTAATGCATTATAGATACCACCACTTGTTTCGCTATGAATATACCAGTTTCCATTTGATGCATCAAACTGAATTGGAGATCCAACATCACCTGCATCCTTATCAGAAACTCTACTTAAGACTCTAAGTTGCGTGCCACCATAAAGCGTAATAGAAGTGCCATTTTGAGCATTAGTGAGTGATGATGCCAGTTTGATTTGCGTTGCCGAGTGCTTTATCGCATAATAAACTTTATGCTCTTCAATGTTTTCTGGAAGATCTGCAGCATCACTAATTAGAAGGACTTTTTCACCAGTCAGAAGTTTGTGAGTTCCAATTGTAAAGATGCTAGATGATAAAGATGAAACAGTATACTCCTTATAACCACTAGTTGTGCCAGTCGCTGCTGTTAAACCAGTCGTGCTGATTTCATTATCAACCATATAAATGTTGGAAGAATATGTCGTTCCATCATTTGTGAAATAAAGTTTATCATTAGTCTTTGCACCAACTCTGTAACCCTGAATGATTACAGGTGGCTTATCATTAACATCATCAAATCCATACAGATACAGATGACTTGAAATACCAACAGAAGTTGTTAGTCCAACATCAATCGAAATCCAGTCGATATTTTCATCAACACTAGTAATTGCCTTCGGAGTAATAATAGAAGTGATGTATCCTCTATCATCTTTTGTAAATGCTTCCTTCTTAAATCCAGAAGCGGCAAGAGACAGTTGACCAAAGTTAGAGTTAGAGTTGGTTACACTATAGTCAGCACCACTTCTTGCATCAAAGTGTCTGGTGAAACCAATAGCAAAGACGGAAACAATCTGAATGAAGGCATCATTACTTGCCTTGATGTGACTGCACTCCCATCCGTTTCTATAGATTGCTCTTGGGTCTAAGTGATAAACTGTAGTTGCAGAAGTTGAAGAAGATCCTCTCGATAACTGTGAACCAGTTACCTTAGATACTGTAATACCTTCATACAATCTAGAAGTTTCGTTATACTTAACGAATGCTCTATCGTCCTTCTGAAGTGAAACAGCAGTGAACTGAGCAACAACCATTGAACGGAAACCAGATGCTTTCGCACCATCGGCGTGCATACCATTCATACCCCATACAGAGCGCAGGGAGATATTGAAGATATAAGGAGATGCACCAGATACAGTGTCAGTTTCAATCGTTACTGTTGCAGATGATGCACTTGGAGATGCTGGTAAATTATTTCTTACAAAAGGAAGCAGATATGTAAATGTTGTGCTGTTAGTTACACTCTGGACCTTTGTAGAAATGTTATAGTCAGATACACTTACACCCTTAATTTTGATTGGTGTGCCAGCAGTTAAATTATGAGCACTAGATGTTATAACAGTAATAACTGCTCCAGGAGTAGATCCATCTCCAGAAGCGATGGACGAAATGTTGATAGGATCTGAAGCAAATGCTCCAACGATTTCCCACTCTGCACGCTGCTTAGCAAATCCAAGCTCATTCGTTGGCCATTTTTGGTCGATATCTCTACCAGTTTCTGTGCCATATGCATTTGATAATTTGGCATAATACATGCCAAGATCTGTTAATGTATATCCAGAAGGTGTATTAACACCATCTGCATACTCAAAACAGGTTAGTTTGTGGTGAGAGAATGTTGGTTTTGATTGATTGTTTACTGAGAAATCAGAATCATCAGTATAAACCAGTCCAGTTTCATCACCATCAAAGATAGAAAACTGCCAGAAATAGCAAGCACCAGTGACCCTGAAGATTGCTGAGTTGTTTACTCCAGAATCAGTTGGGTTTGGAACATACTTAGGACGAATCTTTGTTTTTCTCAGGTCGAGACCAACAATAGAAGTGCCTCTAGGTACAATGACACCACCATTGATACTATTAAACTTATAGAGAATATTATCTGATTGCGTTAAGTCAAATACCGAATCTGACTTTAGACCAAATTCTGCAGAAGCAACAGTTTCACCACCAGCTGGAGAAACTGCCTTTGCAGTACCACTATCATTCTTAATTGCATATCCAGGTCTGTTATCAACTAAGTGCTCACCAGGAAACAGCAGGATAGTTGTCTTTTCTGTAATATCGTTATCGCTACCCTTCAGATATGAAAATCTAGCGGACTCAACTAATGCCCTCTGGATTGTTTTGAAAGGTTTCGTTAATGAATTACCTTGATTCTCAACGGCATCAGTAGCATCAAGGTCATTAGGATTGACATAAAGAATACGACCTTCTGTATTCTTAATAAAATTTTCTAATTTGTTTAATGGCAATTTTCTACACCAAGACCTCTACTATGCTTTATTTATTAATCTTCCTAAACTGAATCCTTCACCAGGACACTCTATAGAAAATTTACATTCTACTCCATTATTCCACCATCTCTTACCCCAAGAAGGATTTTTTTCTTTTGCCATAATACCCTTTAAAGAAGCACTGGCAGATACTTTCCACTTATCACTTGCCTTTCTTTTCTTTGCTGATATACTCATTGCTTTTCTATGTGCCTCACTCTTTTTTCTTCCCTTATGTGACTGACTTATCTTTCTCTTTGTTTCTTTACTTAGAACTCTACCAGCACAACCTTCACCACCATTAGTCATATTTCTCAAAATACCAGTTCCTAAATCTTTTCTACCAAGCACTGCAATCATATAAATTTCGTGCTTTCTTGCTTCTTCATCGGTAAGATTTTTCTTTAGGTAAATTATTCTTTCTTCATTTTTTGGAATAGCAATTCTATGTAAAGAGTTTGTAATTCTTCCTGCCTTACCCTTACCAATATAATAAGGTGTGCCGTCTTCACGCAAATAAGCGTAAGTATAATATTCCATCTGCTTTATTCGTGGTTATACTTATTTATACTAAAAAGGGGCATTACACCCCTTTTGCTTAAACAACCACGAATAAGCAATATTATTTATCCCATCAAATCCTCCTCGTCATACACATAATACTCATCATCTGGCATATCTTCAGGGTTCTCTAACTCAACAGGAAATAGACAAGGATGCACTTCCTCGTCTATAAGATAGAAAGAACTTCTGTATAAGTCTTCTGGTTCGAAGGATGTTTCTTTATTTGCGAGTTCTACTAATTCTTCATCTTCCAAGTGTCCATCAGGCAGTTCATCAAAGGTGAATGGAACCTGATTGATAAAATACATCT
>Ga0070751_1002488_pt1 | contig 10510 bp, 8 predicted proteins | sample VirMetDEL_Aug_28_FD_78514 | JGI IMG/M metagenome (GOLD analysis project Ga0070751, IMG submission 78514) | Aqueous microbial communities from the Delaware River and Bay under freshwater to marine salinity gradient to study organic matter... | ecosystem: Environmental > Aquatic > Marine > Coastal ... | reverse complement strand
GGTGGAACAGAGGCAGTTGTTGGCGAGGTACGTTCGTACAGCATCGACGAGGTTGCAGACACTATCGAAGACACCGTAATGGGCGATTCGGTTAAGTCGTACCTGTCGAGCCTCAAGGACGCGACTTTGACTATTGACGCGCTTTGGGATGACGCTGACGCACAGCAGTTAGTGCTTGATTCTGGTGCCGCAATTGACTGGGAAATACACCCAACAGGCACAGGCACTGGCGAGAAGTATTACGCAGGCGCTGGCATCGTGACAGCTAAGACTATTTCTGCATCGTATGACGGGCTTGTAGAAGCGTCATTCTCTGTGCAGGTATCAGGCGCGATCACTGAGTCAACTAACTAATGGGTCTGGCTAAGGAATTACGAGCGCGACGTAAGCAGTCCCGCCGTAAGATCGAGGTCGCAGAGTGGGCAGATGAGTCAGGGCCGTTCGCTCTGTTTTGTCGCCCACTGACTTGCTATGACCTAAACGAGTTGCAGAAGCGACATCCGCAAGTGATGCAGAACCCAAGCATCGCGGCAATGGTAGATCTGATTGTCATGAAGGCAGAAAGCAAAGACGGCGAAAAGCTGTTTAGCTCTGCCGAAGACAGGCTTGATTTGATGGGGGAAGAGACGACCGTTGTGTCTGGTATTGCCAATGAGATGTTCGGCACTATCGAGGCATTTGAGGACGTCGAAAAAAACTAAAGGCCGATCAGTCTAGGATGAATCTCATTGCCTTGGCTGATCGGTTACACAAGACTATCGAAGAAGTCGAGCAGATTTCGGTCAATGAGTTTCAAGAGTGGCTCGCTTACTTCAAGATAATGAGCGAGTCTAAAGATGGCGACTGAAACTGTAAGCATAGTAATTAAGGCGTTTGACCAAACGCAGAAAGCCTTGCGCGGTATACAAGCCGCTTTCGGTAAACTCTCTAAAGTCTTCTTTAACTTTAAGACTGCCTTAGTCAGTGCTGTAGGCGCGGCTGGCCTTGGCCTTCTTGTCAGCAATTCACTTAAAGCCACAGATGCCCTAGCCAAAACAGCGGGCAAGATAGGCACGACCACCGAAGCCCTAAGCGCCTTGCAGTTTGCAGGGCAACTAACTGGCGTCGAAGTCAACACTATGAACATGGCGCTCCAGCGGTTTACTCGTAGAGCGTCAGAAGCGGCTGTCGGTACTGGTGAGGCTAAGGGTGCTATTCGTGAGCTAGGCATTGACGCTAGAAGCCTTGTCCGCTTGCCGCTTGATGAGCGAATGCTGGTTCTTGCAGATGCCTTTGAGGGCGTTGAAAGCGAAGCGGATCGTCTGCGGTTAGCATTTAAGCTGTTTGACTCTGAGGGTGCGGCGCTTGTAAATACGCTAGGAATGGGTCGTGATGGTCTGTCAGAGCTATTAGGTGAAGCGCGTAGCCTTGGTGTCGTTATGTCGGCAAATGCGGCAAAAGGCGTTGAGGACGCAAACGACGCATTATTTCGTATGCAGTCATTGTTCGGCGGAGTTGTTAAACAGACCGTCGCCGCTTTAGCGCCAGCGATATCTGCACTCGCTGACCTCATGACAACGAAGGTTTTAACTAGTTTTGGAGATACAGAGGACAGCATAAGAAAGTTTGCACAAACTCTCGCTAAAGATGCGGTCGGCGGCATGATAGCGGCAGTCAAAGGTTTCGAGGGCTTAGTGCGCGGCTTGGTCGAAACAGCAAACCACCTCATCATAATGAAAGCCAAGCTAACAGGCTTTTTTAGGGCGGACGATGAAAAGGATGCGGTGCAACTACGTCTCGCAATTGAAGGAATAAATGAGCAAATAGCAAAACAGATATCGCTACAAGATACGCAAATAGGTCGCAATAAAAAGAGTGCGGAGTTAGCCCAGCAACGGCTCGAAGCAGAGCGTGCAGTTTTACAAAAACTACTGGATGCAAAAAAAGAAAGCGGCGATTTAGACCTGATAGACCTGCCATCGTTTAACGCCTTAATTAATGTTTTGACAGAGGCGGGCTTGGCTATAGACGGCTTTACGTCATCTACCGATGCTTTAGTCCAAAAAACACAAGGCGAATTGCCGAGCGCTTTCGATACGTTTATGTCTAACCTGCAACGGACTAGAGAGTTAGCAGGCGACCTAACACCACAGCTAGAAAAGTTAGGCGATCAAGCCATTACTGGTTTAGGCAAGTCATTTACTGACGCAATCACTGGCGCACAGAAGTTTAGCGATGCAATAAAGAACATGGCTAAGTCAGTCATCGACAGCCTGATACAGATGCTGATACAAAAATACATTGTTGATGCCGCATTCGGCTTTATCAGTGGCGCGCTGGGTGGCGGTACTACTCCAGCACCTACAGGCGGGGGCGGCGGCTTAGGGCTTCCAGCCTTTGCAAATGGCGGTGTAGCAACGGGCGGTAGACCCGCAATTGTAGGCGAGAAAGGGCCAGAGCTATTTATTCCAAGCACTACAGGCCGAGTTGTACCCAATGACCAGCTAGGCGGTGGCGGTGTTACAGTGGTGCAGAACATAAACGTCACAACAGGCGTACAGCAAACCGTACGTGCTGAGATTGCTAATTTACTGCCACAGATAAGCAACGCGGCTAAGTCTGCTGTCGCAGATGCTAGAATGCGAGGCGGATCATTCAGCAAGGCAATGGGGACAGCATAAATGGCGGCATTTCCTAATGTAGGCATTCAAGACATGACGATGCGTTTGCGATCAGCAACGTCGATCAGTCAGTCGCCTTTCACCTATGACCAGCAGGTCTATCAGCATCAGGGTGTCAGATGGGAGGCAGAGGTAACATTGCCACCATTAAAGCGATCCGATGCAAAGCAGGTAGAGGCTTTCTTTGCCGCTCTACGGGGTCAGGCAAACACCTTTACCCTTGGCAACCCCTTACACAATACAACGGCTACAGGGACGATTACGGCAGGCACAAAGGGGGCTACGACCGTAACAGGTACAACCGCAGGCGCTGTCGCTGGTGACTACTTTGAAATAGGCGGCGCATTGTACATTGTGACCGACACAACGGCATCGAGCATTGATATAATGCCACCGCTCCGCACTGCTATCACGACTTCAACGTCTTTAGACTTCACCTTACCCGTAGGGACATGGCGACTAGCAAGCAATGAAATCGCATGGAATATCAACTCTGCTAGTCTTTACGGTTTTACTTTTGCTTGCGTTGAGGCTATATGAGCAGGTCATTAACGTCAGCGATGGCATCGGCAGTTACCGCCGACCTAGTTCGCCCCATAACCCTAGTCCAGTGTGCATTCGATTCGGGTAATCTTAACCTGTGGAGCGGGATTGGCGACCTTACTGTAAGCGGCGTCGATTACGTTGGTGCAGGTTCTTTGCTCAGTATTGGCGAGATAGCAGAAACATCAGAGTTATCAGCTAACGGAATTAACGTGACACTGTCAGGTGTGTCAGAACCTCTAATCACTAAAGCCCGTGACGAGGACTACCAAGGCCGTGAGTTAAAGGTTTTGCTCGGCGCGATGGATGCGGCGAATGGCGTTATATCAAATCCTATAGTCGTGTTTAGCGGCTTTATGGACACAATGATAATCCAAGACGGTGAATCAACAGCGACAATACAGGTTACAGTTGAGAATCGCTTGATCGAGTTTGAGCGAAGTCGCGTTAGACGCTACACCGCAGAAGACCAGAAGATCGACTTTCCCACTGACAAGGGACTAGAGTTTGTCGCAGAGATGGAAGAAAAAGAGATTGTTTGGGGTCGTGCATCCGTAAGTAGCGGGGGCGGTGGTGGAGGTCAAACCATCCCAGGCCGAAGAAACACCCAGAGAGACTAGGAAACAGCTATGGACTTTGCAATTGAAAACTTAGCTAAGGTGAGACGTGAGATTGAGCCATTGCTGATGGAGCATTGGAACGAGATTGCACTTAACAAAGATATCATAAAGCTCAACCCTGACTGGCGAGAGTATGCGAGACTTGACGAGCTAAATGCCTTGCGTATTTACACTGCCCGAAAAGACGGCGAGCTTATGGGCTACTTTGTCATTATGGTCAGCCGATCACTGCACTACAAAGACCACCTATTTGCTAACAACGATATCGTTTTCCTAACTAAGCCAGCCCGCAAGGGACTGACAGGCTTGAAGCTGGTAAAATTCGCTATGGAGTCTCTCAAGGCCGAGGGTGTTACCAAGCTACACATCAACACCAAGACGCATCAGCCATTCGACCCAATCATGGAGCGGCTCGGCTTTGAAGAGATAGAGACGGTATTTAGCAAAGTTCTAGGATAAAAATATGGCTATTGCGGCGGGCGCGGCCCTTGTTTCTGGTCTTGGATACGCGGCGGCCGCGGCACTAACTACGGCTATAACTTTTTCCGTACAGGCCATGTTCGCTTACGCGCTTGTGGCGGCGGGAATGTCAGTCGTTTCTAGGGCTTTAGCGCCTAAGCCTAGTCTGGGCGCACAGCTTCGCGGCATTACACAGACTACACGCGAACCAGCAGGCACACGTAAGCTAATCTATGGACAGATGCGCGTCGGCGGTAATGTTGTTTTCATTGAGCATTCTGGAAGCGATAACAAATACCTGCATCTGGTCGTTGTATTTGCAACGCATCATATTAACTCGTTTGAAGAGTTCTATTTTAACGACAAGAAAATATGGACTTTAAGCGGCGGCTTCCAAGGCAACTGGGGGACGTATGTTCAGCTAAATACTAAGCTCGGCACAGATACGCAGGATGCTGTTAGCTCGCTTGTCAGCGCGTCCAGTAAGTGGACGAATGATCACAAGCTATCGGGCATCGCATACGCGCATTTCAGACTAGAGTGGGATACTGACCAATTCCCGCAGGGCGTTCCAAACATAACTGCTGTCATCAAGGGCAAGCGTGTCTACGATCCACGCACGCAGGTATTCGCGTACAGCGACAACCCCGCTCTATGCTTACGTGACTACATGATCGACCAAGACTACGGACTTGGTGAAACCGCTTTAAGCATTAATACGCAATCGGTAATTGATGCCGCAAACCTTTGTGAGGAGCAGGTATCCTTAGACGGTGGAGGCACTCAAGATCGCTATACCTGTAACGGCGTAATCGACACAAACAACCAGATTAAGGACAACATTGAGCAGTTACTGTCTGCTATGGGCGGCAGACTGACTTACTCGGGCGGCGAATATTTTATTCATGGTGCAGAGTATCAGGCACCAACAGTCACCTTTGACGAGGCAGACTGCATAGCAGATGTGCAAACGCAGACCAAACAGTCTCGCAGAACCTCTTACAACGGGGTTAAGGGCATATTTGTCTCAGAGGAGAAGAACTACAAGGTACTCGATTACCCGCCTCAAATAAGCTCTACGTTCGCCACAGAGGACGGCGACCCTATATTCCTTGATATGCCTCTACCCTTTGTGACTAATAACACGCAGGCACAGCGACTAGCTAAAATTGCACTGCTCAAGTCACGCCAGCAAGTCGTTATAACGATGGGGGTAAACCTAAAGGGCTTACAGGTTAAGGTCGGTGACACAATTAACGTCACCAACGAGCGACTCGGTTATAGCTCTAAAGTGTTTGAGGTCATCGACTACTCGCTTGCGATTGCGGACGGCGGATCGCTTGCCGTCAATCTGACGTGCATTGAAACAGCATCGGCTGTCTACGACTGGACAACTAGCGACGAAGAGGACTTTTTAGCAGGCGGTGAGCTAGACCTGTATGACGGTCGCACAGTAGACAATGTGACAAGTCTGACAAGCTCAGAGATAGGATTGCGCGGCCCAGATGGTCGCCTCAAGTCTGCTGTTGAGCTTACATGGACTGCGCCCGATGATGCGTTCATTGAATTCTACACGGTCCGATTTAACAAGAACGGTACGACTGACTATCTTGAAGTTCAAACACGGCAGACACGAGCCTTAATCGAGGGCTTAGACCTAGCTAGTAACTACGACTTTTTGGTGCAAGCGCAAAACCTCATAGGCGTACAAAGCACTGGCACAAGCATTACTAACCTTGCACTAAATGGGGACACGACTGCACCGAGCGCACCAACATCGGTCACGCTGACTGCGGGCATTAACCAAATAACTTGTGAGTGGACTAATCCGACAGACATTGACTACGCGTTTACTGAGGTACACGTAACGACGACAAGCGGCACCCCTTCAGTCAGTGCGACGCCTACCGCAAAGATTGGTGGCGAGGAATACATACTTACAGGACTAAGCCAGCACACCCGATTCTTTTATCTGCGAGCGGTTGACTTCTCAGGCAACAAGTCAGGCTATACGACTGTAGTAAGCGCACAGGCGTTGCTCGTTGACACTGCTGACGTAGCAGACGACGCAATTACAACTGACCAGATTGCAGATGACGCAGTAACGACTGCTCAGATAGCGAGCGGCGCAGTAACCATCACAGAGATTGAAACATCCGTCGCCGATCTGATTAACGGTGCGGCTCAAGCTGTTGATGTTTTGAATGTGCAAGTAGAGTCGGGTGATGTTTTAGACCTTGAGACAGGTCAGGACGTACTAATTCAGAATCTTGGCGATGTGGCGATCTTCGTCAATGAAAGCAATCAGACAATTAACAACAGCATTAACACCACTAACACGACGCTGGCAAATCTCGAAGCAACCGTAGTCGATTTGACTAGTGGAACAAGCGATATCTTTGTACAGCCTTCAGCGCCAGTCGCAGGCGTTGGCGGTGTGCCTGATCCGATACCGACTTTCTCTCGATGGTATGACTCAGATGATAGCAATGAGCCATATTACTGGGATGGCTCTGCATGGCAGTCACTAGCTGACCCGCGTATTGCAAGCAACGCGTCGGCGATCACGACGCTACAGTCAGGGCTAAACACAGCAAACTCGAACATATCCGCGAACTCAAGCGCCATCACCGCGCTCGACACAACCACGGTCAGTCAGGGCAACTCGATCACCACGCTATCGAGCGATGTCACGACGTTGCAGTCATCCTTGACGACCACACAGTCGGGTCTATCGACAGCGCAGACGGATATCACGACGAACGCAACGGCTATATCAGGACTCGATACGCGGGTCAGTTCAGCTGAGGGGTCTATCACTTCGATCACGTCGGATATTACCCAACTGCAATCGGATCTGACTTCGGCAGAGGGCGACATATCCACGAACTCAACCGCTTTGAGCGGGTTGACCACACGAGTTACGACCGCCGAAGGCACTATATCCAGCAACACAACAGACATCACCGCGCTAGAAAGCACTGTCAACGATGTATCGACGGGAGTCGTAGCCACATCCAACGCACTTGGCGCACTAACGACGCGGGTTACAACCGCAGAAAATAGCATCGTAACGAACGCAACAGATATTACGTCGCTAGAGGTGACAGTCAACGATGCAACGTCAGGAGTTTTAGCGAACGCAAACGCGGTCAGCTCAATCGATACGCGGCTTACTTCTGCTGAAGGGTCTATCACAAGCCAAGCAAGCGATATCACAACGCTACAATCAGAATTAAATTTAGCTGAGGTAGATATTGTCAGCAACGCGTCGGCTTTGACTTCGCTGACGACAAGGGTTACATCGGCTGAGGGGTCTATATCGACTAATTCGTCGGATATCACAGCGCTAGAGGTAACGGTAAACGATGGCTCGACTGGTGTTGCCGCCAACGCAACGGCCATTTCTGGAATTGATACGCGGCTTACGACGGCTGAGGGGTCTATCACTTCGCAGTCGTCATCTATCACGGCACTCGAATCCACTGTCAACGATGGGACGACGGGTGTTTCCGCTAACGCAAGCGCTATATCGACGCTTGATACCAGAATCACGAGCGCCGAAAACGATATCACGAGCCTAAGCGCAAGCAACATAACCGCCCTAGAGGTTGCTGTTGAGGACTTAACCAAGATTCAAGGCGAGACAGATGATGTCATTACCACCGAGGCAGGTAACGACCTGCTACTAAATTTGCCAACCGATGTGGCTAGTGCGACAAGTGCCGCAACGAACACGCTCGATTCGCGAATTACGTCGGCAGAAGACACAATAACGACGCAGTCAACAGACATAACAGAACTCAAGTCGGACCTCACGACCTTAAATGGCGAATCATCAGCCAACGCCACCGCGATTGACAGCTTAACAACCCGAGTCACTGCTACCGAATCATCTATCGTCGCTCAGTCGTCAGATATAACCTCACTACAATCAGGGCTTTTAACGGCACAAGGCGACATCTCTAGCAACTCTAGCGCTATCAGCGGATTGACGACACGCACTACTGCGGCAGAGGGCGAAATATCAACACTAAGCAGTTCGGTAATAACGCTACAATCAGATTTGTCAGATGCTGAAAATGACATAAGCGCTACCTCAACAGCGCTGTCGAATTTAACTACGAGGGTCAGTTCAGCCGAGGGGTCGATCACTTCTCAAGCATCGGATATTAGCTCACTACAATCAAGCCTTTTGACGACGAATAGCAATGTCAGCGCCAACGCGACAGCTATTAGCGGAATCGATACACGAGTTACAAGTGCAGAGGGGTCTATCACTTCGCAGGCATCGGACATCAGTTCTTTGCAATCCAGTCTGTCAGATGTTGAAAATGATGCGTCAGCAAATGCGACAGCAATATCAGGATTAAACACACGGGTCACAAATAACGAAGGGTCTATCAGCTCACAGGCTACATCTATAGCTTCATTGCAAGTAGACCTGTCAGATGCTGAGTTAGATATCTCAGGAAATTCGACGGCTATTTCTGGAATCGACGTAAGGCTGACAAGTGCAGAAGGCACGATAACAAGTCAGGCAAGCGATATCACAACGCTACAGTCTGATTTGACGACCGCAGAGGGCAACATATCAAGCAATGCTACAGCAGTGTCCAGCCTCACAACGCGAGTCACCACGGCAGAAGGTAATATAACCTCAAACGCCTCAAGCATCACTGCGCTGACATCTACTGTGAACGATCCTTCAACGGGACTTGCGGCTACTGCGGCAGTTGCTTCTGGCGCATCGACCACAGCGGCGGCTAACAGCACCTCAATAACCGACCTAGAAGCGGAAGCGTATTTGACCGTCAGTGCTGGTGGCAACGTCTCAGGCTTTAAGGCTACCGCAGATGCCAGTGGCTCTAGCTTCACAATACAGGCTGATCAATTTGCGCTGGTGTCTACGGATGAGTCACAGACGACAACACCCTTCGCGGTCGATACGACTACAGGGACGGTCAGCTTTAACGCTAATGTCGAAGTCGATGGTGACTTAATAGCTACAGGCTCAATAAGCGGCGGAGCCATTGGCAATGGGCAAGTCGATACGGTTACGGTTGCAAGCAACGCGATCACCCTATCTCAGAATCAGCGGTTTACAAATACAACGTCGGCAAGCTCGTCGGCTTATGTCACGCACTTTACTAGCTCTTATTTCAATATTGATGATTACACTGATCCTGTTTTCGTAAGGTTTACGAGCTTTTTGTATCCTCGTGCAAGTGGCGGCGGTTTAATGGTTAGCGCCTATGCGCGAGCAAATATTAGGACACAGCTCCTCTGCTATAACTCGTCAAACACGTTAGTACAGACACTGACAATCACGACCTTAAATATTTACAGCGGCGCGGCAACGACCAACGGCCTTACGTTCTTGGACAGATTTACAATCACGAACTCATCTGTCGTCAAAGTGAAGGCAAGAATGCAATTTAACAAAGCAGGCGGCACGTCAGACACAACGGCGCTTTTCTCGGGCGACGTAGAATTCAACGTGTTGAAGAGGTAAGCATGGCGCAGAAGCACTACTTCATTTTTAACGATAGCTCTGTATGGTCACAGAGTTTATTGACGGCTGACGAGGCTCGTATTGGCGATGTGCTGGACGATAACGAAAGCTATGTAGAGGTAAGCGATCAAGAGCTAGAAAGCCTACAGAGCCATTTAGGGGCCGATCTGGGCATAGCTGACAATGTTATGGTGATTGACGGCGTTCTTACTGCCAGACCAAGCAAATGGCACACATACGATGACGGGCTAGTTGATGGCAGTGACGCAGAAAAGACTGCCGACGTTTTACGAGAGGTTCGCAATTTGCGAGACTTTTATCTTACATCGAGCGATTGGACGCAGATGTCCGACAGCCCGTTAAGTACGGCAAAGAAAGCGGAGTGGGCAACGTACAGGCAAGCGTTACGAGATATGCCTGCAAGCAATTCAGATGTGGCGGACGAGTCAGAAGTAGTATGGCCTAACAAGCCAGATTGATCGTCATAGTGTAAAATTAACCCAACTATTTAAAAGGTTATTGAGATGTCAAAAATCAGCGAATTATCAGATGGCGGCGTAATACAAGGGGGCGACACGCTTATCGCTGTTCGCTCTGGTGGTAACGTCAAAGTAACTTACGGCGGCTCTACTACAGCCAACATTGACGGCGGAACTATAGACGGCACAGTTATCGGTGGGACTACGCCTGCGGCAGGTTCGTTTACTACTGGC
>Ga0070751_1002469_pt1 | contig 10555 bp, 20 predicted proteins | sample VirMetDEL_Aug_28_FD_78514 | JGI IMG/M metagenome (GOLD analysis project Ga0070751, IMG submission 78514) | Aqueous microbial communities from the Delaware River and Bay under freshwater to marine salinity gradient to study organic matter... | ecosystem: Environmental > Aquatic > Marine > Coastal... | reverse complement strand
TCTAACTCTTGGATGTTTAATTTTACTTGTGTCATTTTAATTTAATTTAATTTTAAAACCAGGTAATGATTCATTAATATTAGATTGTGTACTGTGTACCCATAATGTATTATGAGGACAATTTGTTGGTGCATAAGCTTCACCATCAGTTAAATAAATAAGACAAGTATAAATTTTACTTGCGTTATAATGATCAATAACAGGTTGGAATACTGTTCCACCTCTTCCTTTTATACTGATATTGTTTTTAGGATTAAATACAGAAATATCATTTATTTGCGTGTCACATTGTATAATTGTTACTTTATTACCTGTTTTATAAATGTGATGTATTTCATTTATAAATTCTTTTAAATCATCATCATTAACAGAAGCAGATGTGTCTATAGCAACAAGAATGTGACTTTTAAATTTAATTTTAAGACCTGGATTGCCTGTATATCTTTTATTATACTTTCTCCTTAGCTTTTTAGTATAAGAGATATTAGACTTACCAACAAATCTTCTTAGATAACCTTTCCAATTAAATTTTTCAGGTTCTAATTTATTAATTTTTTCAAATATATGCTCTATTTCTCCTGGTATAGAACCACAACTTTTTTTGGCTTCTATTGCTGCCTCTTTTATTTGATGTTCTATTTGCTTTTGAATGAGCTTTTTTTCAGATTCATTTAAATTTTCAAATTCTTCCCAAGTAGAATGATCATATTGAGTAGATCCATCCATTTTTTCTAATAAATCTAACAAATTTTCATCTTCTTGATCTTGAGCTTGTTTAAGCAATTTATAATAAGTCTTTGTACCTGCTTTAACTGGTAAATTCAGATTAGGAAAAGTACTTAATAACAAACCACCTTCTGGTAGATTTTCAAAATCTATATATTGATTTATTTCTAAATCAGCAGCAATATTAAATAATTTATGATCATCATAGCTTTCTCTTACTAAGAGATGACCAAATGCTATATGTAGCAGTTCGTGTTTAATCAATCCATATTTATGTTCTTTAGATAAGGAAGAAAAGAACTTAGGATTAATAGTTAGCTGAGCATTAATATTGTTTTTACTAACACCTGCAGTAGGTATATTTTCATCATATACCTTATTTAAACCTGATAAGAAAAGACCATAAAAAGGTTCTTTAAATATCAAGTTTTTAACTGTTTTAGATAATAATTCTTGAATCATTTTAATTCAATTTCTACATTTTTTATAAACCTATACATTCTTGAAATATTTAGTTTCATATAATCTTTAAATAAACTCTCATCTACATCATTTCTATTTTCTTTTAATTGGTCATATAATTCCCACATGTTTGTTCTTTTATCTGAACCAAATATTTCAGTTCTTAATTTGTCCAGATATTTTATTTCATTAAACATGTTACTTTTTAATCTATGTTCATTATCTAAGTTAAACTTTCTAAAACTTATTTCGATAATTAGATTAGATCTCAATTCATTTTTACTCGACATGTTTTTTAATATTTCACAAGCTAAGTCTTTATCTTTCTTACTTCCAGATAACATGTCAATTATATTACAAGATTGTTCATAACTTATTGATTCCATCTTATATTTACATCAATGGTTAAATTAAAAGCGTTATGTATAACTCTTTTAAAAATTTCTTCATAAATGCTTTTATTTAATTCAGTAGGTTCTTTTAGAACTAATTGATATAAATCAGATAAACTTTTAAATTCATATTTAGGATTTAAATTCAATGAGTTTTTTCTTCTCCTAGTCGTTACTGAATAAGGTTTACAAACGTGACTTAAATTAAATATTAAGCTTACTGTTAAATCATTTAATTTTAAATTATTTAAGCTTTCTACAGCCAATTCAAAATCTTCATTTGTGCCATAAAGCATATCTGATATGTTTATAGCTTGTTCTAAAATTATATTAGTCATTTATGTTTAAGGTTTTTAACATCCATAAAGGTTTAGTTTTATTATTCATATGAACAATCCATTCCTTTGCAGATGGTATATAGTTATTGCAATCTTCTTTTACATGTTGTTCACCAACATATCTTGTATATACAGTCTTACCGTCTGAATTAATAAAAGATTTACCAAATTTGGATTCACATTCAAAAATTCCCTCTGAATGATGTCTGAATAATCTATGATTTGAATTTCCTAACCAGCTTTTAGTTTCATCAAACCATTCGTGGATATGTAAATAATCTTCAGGAACTCCACCATATTTTTTTGCTGAAGATTTAGCGTGGATATTTGGGTGTGCCATTAATATTCAAATTCCCAATTGTATTCTTCTATTGTTTTTTCATTGTAATCCCAATTGTATTCATCTATTAGTCTTTCATTGTAATCCATATTGTATTTGTCTGTGGATAAATTATAAGTTATTGTACCATAACCTCCTTCATTGTTTATCCAATCATAACCTTTTTCATTTAGTTCTGTATGTAAAATTTCATAGAAAAATTCTAAAAGTTTTTCAAGATATTTTCTTTTATCTTTTTTTTCTAATTCTATAACTACGTCATCTCTTAAAAAATCGAAATTATCTATATCTCCGTCATCTCCTCCACCTGAAAAATCAGCAGCTATATCAGTTATATTGAAATTCATCATAAATAACTTAACCTCTTCTTTTGTTATCATTCTCTTTAATTTTTATTATTACACCAGGATTCTTTTTATCATAAATAAACTTTTCAAATACAGGTATCATATTATCTGCATTATCATCAGGTATCCAGTTATTTTTAACCATATCATCTTGTACTGTTTGTGCAGGATTTATATAGTCAAATTTATGTTTAGATCCTCGTATAAATGTAAATGAAATTTTTACAGGTTTTTCATATTTATCATACTCAGTTTTAAAATCAGATGCGTACTGTTCATAATATTTTTTAGTATTAGTTCTATATGACATAACAGTTTTACTTGCTATGAAATATTTGCCAGTCCATCTTCTACTGTTTTTACTACTGGGTACATTAAAAGGAATAAACCATTCTTTATCTTTCATATAATACTCTTTTAAAGTAGGGTATAAGCAATTTTTTTATGCTTTTAGCACCATGCTTTGCAACAGCATCTGAAATGTCTTTTTCTAAAGGCATTACAAAACCATCAATGTTGTAAGTTTCTTTGTATTTATTAACTGCTTTTTTACCTGCTTCATCATTATCAAAAAGTGTTATTACTTTTTTATATCTTTTTAATAGATTATAAATGATGATAGGTTTAATCATAGAGTTCTCACTCTCTGGAGCTATAGCTTCTACATTGTATTTAAATGATTTTAATGTAATCAAATCTTTTAGAGAAGAGCATATTACTAAATATGGTTGTTTGTATTCTAATAAATCATAATTCTGTATTTCAGTTTTAAATTTATAGAATTTCATCTTTTTACTTAAAGGTCTATACACTTTGTATAATTCACCTTTAGAGTTAAAGAAACCATACATTAGTTTAGAATATATATTTTTCTCTTCTTCTTGTTTTTTTATAGTAAAATACTTTAAAGCTTTGATATTATGATTATTTAAATCAGCAGAACCTATATTGTATTTCAACCAGTATTTAGCATCGTTATCAGTCCATTCTCTTATCTCATAACCACTGCAAATCCATTTATTTTGAGCAAAACTTTTATTAATCTTTCTTATAGTTTTGTCTTTACAGTTATTATAGTCTTTCAGTATTTGATTTATTGCTGCGGGTAGAGATAAATTGAAAAGTTTAGATACTAATTTAATTTTATCACCAAAATTACCAGTTGAAAAGTCTTTATATAAATATTGTTTCTTTGTAACATTATCAAATGTAAAAGAATCTATATATATGCACATACTGGGTGTTTTATCATTCGGATTGAATATAGAATTAATTTGTATATTCTGTCCATTTAGTGCTTCTGGTAAATTAAGATAGTGTTCAAAAACCCAGTAATCAGGAACATTATTAATATCGGTAATTAAATTTTTACTGCTAATCATAATAAAAGAGGGGATTTATTCAACCCCCTCTATCTACTTTAAAAGAGGTCAAAATCATCATCATCATCTTCAGCATCGCTGCTAAAGTTAGAAATAGTTTTTGCTTTAATCTTAATGATATGTTCTTCTTCATTGAATTGAATCAATTTAGAATCTTCAACATCAAGATTTTCCAAAGCTAATTTATTTTTATTAAATTTTGGTAAAAATAAATTGTAATTGATGTAACCTTGGTTATTTTCCCATTCTCTACCAGCAATACAGATGTTAAAGTATTTACCGTTTTTGAAGATTTGATTAGCTCTTTTTACAAATTCTTCAATATTACCTGCAGTTATTTGATCCAAAGAATCACGCAAATCTAAAGCTTCTGCAATTTTCACTAACATTTTTAAGATCTCTTGATCTCTGTTAATTTCATTACCATTTTTAAGAACTGTGTCAGCAAATGGATAACGTTGAGAATTTACTCTTGCTACTTGACCTTGATATCTTGGACCATTTTCATTGTTAGAATCAATTAAAAATCCTTTAAAATCACCACCTACTGGTTCTGATTCTACTTCAAATACTAAATCATATGCATCTGAGTTGTATGGAGGCACTGATAAATAAACAGCATTGATTTTTACAACATGATTGCCTGGTTTTAAAACTGGGCTATTACCATTACTTGTTTTGATTTCTTTTGTACTTAACATAATTTCTAAATTTTAATTGTTAATTAATTTTCATACTCTTCAATAGCTGCAATTACTTGAGCTAAATCATTATCTATATATAAATTATCAAACATCCCTAAAGGTGTTTTACATGTATCAAAACCATTATTTTGTGTTCTGAATACATATTTTAATTCATCATTGACTTTTACCAATTCTGCATATAAAACCATAGAAAACAAACCTTCTAAAGTAAGGCTGTTATCTACCATATTACCAATAGTTTTAGCTTTTAACTTGTTATACCCATTGGTGTCTTTGATTTCTTCTAAATGTGTAAAGAAAAACACATATAAATCATCACGAAGTTTAATAGGTAGTCTTGCTAAATTAGCTAAGTTTTTACCTATATCTGTAAATTTCTTAAAACCAGATTCATCAGCTCTATCAAAATATTCAAATGATGACATATATTGTAAATCATCAATAACAATATTCTTTATATGAGGCATTTCTTTACTGATATGCTTCAAAGTTTTCATAATAGAGCTAAAATTACTTGCTTTTGAAACATTACCATTAGGATTATCTGTTGAAATAAGAGTGTAATTCTTTCTCCAACCTTTAAATGGTAAGTTCTTATTAGCTATATTAATAATGAATGTTTCTTGAGGGTTGAGATTTCTAATAGATGTACTCTTACCTCTACCTGACTCTCCAATAACTAAAATTGATTGTGCCATTAGATTTTTTTGTTTAAATTAATTAATAATTTTTCAATATTTAAAAGAACATCGAGTGCTGTTCTTTTCTTATTTATAGACGCAGTAGAAATTACATTTTCTACAACATCATTTTTCTTGTTGACTTCAATTAGTTCACTTACAGGAACAATATAAGTTTCAAAACCTGAGCTGGATACATATTTTTCATATTCTTCTTCCCAATATGGATTGTGCTCATATTTATACAATATTCTTTCTCCTTCAATGTTGTAATCTCTATCTACAAACTCTACAAATATATCAATAGCTTTTTTCAATTCACTTGGAAAAAATCCTATATGCAGTTCATTTTTACCTCTTGGTTTATATGCCATTTTAGGCAAATAAAAACCATTGTTTTTTTCAAAGAAATCTTTATGATATTCTTTTAACTCATACAATTTCTGTTTTCTTTCTTCTACTTTCATATTTTAAACTTGTGTGTCAGGTGTTTCCATTTCATGAATTTCCATTTTTTCAAATACTGCTTTAAAGAAACTCATTCTTGGGTCACCGTTTCTGACTTTTAGAAAATGAAATACTAAAGTTCTATCATCTTTAATTATATATCTTTGAGGACCATAAAACTTTATTTTTTGTTGTGCTGGTCTATTCATACCAATTAACATATCTGCGTGCTGTAACATAGCATCTGAGCCAAATATATCTGATGTTAGAATATAATTGCCGTATTTACCATCAACAGCTCTATCAGGATTATCTACATTCCTGTTAAGTTGTGATAATGCTATTATAGTACAAGGATATGTTCTTTTAATATGGGTAAAAGCTTCACCTAATTCAAACAACATAGGCATAAAATTATTACCGTGTTTAGCATCTTTTTTAATAAGCAGGGTGTGGTCAAGAGTAATGATAGTTTTTTTACCCTTATGATATTCCATATACCTATCTATTTGATTTTTAAATTCAGATATAGTTACACTTTTATAAATAGTGTCAATAGGTAGTTGAATGCGTTGTTTTGCATACTCACTACAATATTTTATAACATTATCTGATATTTTACTATTAGCACTTAATAATTCTTTGTAAGTTTTACCTGTTATAGAACTAAATTGTCTTATAGCTGAAGTTTTTGGTAACATTTCAAAGTTAAATTCTAATACTCTAAAATCTTCATTTGGATTAAGATTGAAAGATTCTCTTATTATTTGATCTTTCAATAAAGTTTTACCTGAACCAGGTCTTGCACCAATAACTATAAGATTATTCCATTCTATACCATTAATACCAGCATCATTAAATTTAGGCCAAGGTGTGATGATTGAAGTTTCTTCACCACTTTTCCTTTTAAGCATGTAATTAATAGCTTCTTTATACGCCTGCTTTTGACCTTGCCATAAATTCATACAATCTTGTCTTTAAATAAATCATTGTTGTTCATGTTATAACCATCTCTAATCATGTCACAATAATCTGCAAGTTTAGAAAATTTAACTTTATTCTTGTCTTGTTTAGAAATGAAGTATAGACTGTTTTGCATGTACTGATAGTTTTCTCTTTTGTATTCTTCTATATACATTTTAGTAGCTTCTAATACTTCATCCCAAGTAAAATCATATTGTGAAAAGAACCATACAAAGTTTTCTGTCAAGCTTTTGACATTATTTCTTGAGGGTGAACCAGATGGCAGTTTACCTTTTGGAAACAATTCTCTATAATCATTTACTTTTTTGATGTAATTGATACCGAGTAAATCATTGATACTTTTAGATTTTTTACCTGAGAAGTAACTATCAATGCTGTTTATAACATTATTACCTTTTAAAGTAATCTTGTTATCTCTTATATAATCAAGTTTTACAAGTTTATTGTAATCATCTTGATTAAATGTTGTTACGCTAATTTTTTCTCTAATAGACAGTAATAAGAAAAATTGATTTGGAGACAAATCATTCTTTTGCACTAAATTGAATAATTCCCACATTGTGTTGATTTATAGTTCTAAAGATACGCATTTTTTACCATTTAATTTTTGATTTATTTAGATTTTCAAGCTCTGTGTTAATTTTAACAAATAAATTATCAGAGTTCCATACACCTCCTTTATAACCAGCAGATGCAGGATGTGGTACTTTTAATATTTTATTGTTATTAAGTAGTAATACAAATTCTTCAGCTTTTCTACCTAACAATACAATGATTAAATCATCTCTTAGATTTAAAAAGTCGAATAATGTACACATAAACTTTTTCCATATGTTGTAATGAGAACCAATGTTTCCTATTTCAACAGTAAGAGCAGTATTAAGTAACAATACACCTTGTTCAGCCCATCTTGACAAATCACAATTTCTACTTGCATCAGGGTATTGTTTTTGCAATTCATCAAATATGTAAGATAAAGATTTTGGTTCTTTCATATTGATTGAAGAACTAAAAGCTAAACCATCTGCAACATTTAATTGTGGATAAGGATCTTGTCCTACAAATACAACTTTTAAATCATCATATGGACATTTTAAAAAACTATCAAACAGACGTGAATACTTTGGTGTAAACCTTTTACCTTCACTAACATTATCAGTTAATTGTTGTATTATTACTTCAAAGTCAGGATTTATTATAAGTCTATACACAATATCCCAATTACTATATTTAAATTTGTGTAAGAAATAATCTTTTTTATCTTTTATAGTCATAAACTAAATTTTATAATGGAAAAAACATTAAAATACGATTTATCAAAAAATATCAAAAACCTTGAAATAAATACTTCATTTATACAGGGTTTAGAAAATGTATTGACATTTTTTATATTTAATATAGTGGAGGAAACAAGTCAATTACCAGATATATTCAAGAAGTTTGAAAAAATTATCACGAATAAAGAATTGACACAACTTACTCCAGTGGAAAGCCATATGTATGTAATTTTTGCATTGCATCAGTATTTAAAAGCTGAGGCAATAAAACAAAACTTACACGAAGAAGTAGAAATAGATATTCCTAAAGATGTACTTAAAGATTCTCTTAAAGATATTATTGCAGGGAATAAGGAAGACGCATTTAAAAAATTAAATGATGCTTTATCTTTAATGGATGGAGTATTATAAAAATAGCCTGTCCACAGTGTATGAACAGGCTAATATATATAAAACCAAATTATGAGAACTACCTTTTAATTTTCTTTATAGCTTCGTGATATTCTTCAGCTGTAATTTCTCTTTTCTTTCTCTTGTCAAAGATATCATTTTTTATCTTTGCAAGCAACTCCATATAGTCTTTTGCATTCATTTTTTTTTTAGTTTTAATTATTAAAATATTTTTATTTCTTCTAAAATATCATTAATAAATACATATTCTCTTCTATCTTTAACTTTTGTACTTCTAATCCAATTTCTTATTTTAGTTTTAGTTTTATTTTTATTTTTAGTTATTATAGGTTTTTGAAAATTTAAATTACGATTTTCAGGTTTTAATATTTTTAAATATTCTATGTAAAAATTAAATTCATTTAAATTAATACCTAAAGGAACTTCATCTGAAAAAATAATATTAGCTTTTTCATTACCTAAATTTTTTATGATTTTGTCTTTAATTTCTTTTAAATTCAAATCATTTTTTAGTTTTAAATTCAAATCATTTTTTAGTTTTAAATCTTGTTCTTTTAAATAATTTAAATAATCACTTACTTGAATCAGACTCATATTTTTAAGATCTCTATTATCGTATAAATGATGTTTTTTTATTTTATTTTTTTCTATTTGATTACCTTTAATTATAAGTAAAATAAAAATTGTTATACTAACGGCTAATAAAATTAATAAATAATTCATGTTTTTTAATTTTAATTCATTAATGAAATTTCAAATACAATATCATTGATATAATATATTTTCAATATTGTTTCGAATTTTATTTTTTTTATATGTTTGATATCAAACACACTGTCTGTACCAATAGATATTGAGTTATCTTCTAATACATCAAGTATTCCATAAGATGTATTTAATATATCTCCTGATACAATCATTTCAAATTTTACAGTTTCTCCTAAAAATTTATTTTCTAATATTTTATACAACTTTTTCATTCTTTAAAATTGATTTAAGAATAAAACTTATTTCTGTATTTATATCAATGCTTGTAGCATTATCTGTGTCAGAATTGTAATATATTAATATATCACCTTCTTGATATTGTAATTCATAATCTAATGTTTCCATTATATCATCAATTACTTCTTTTTTACTTACATATACATCCATTATTTTTAGTGTTAAAATTTAGCAGGTCCCGAAGAACCTGCCGTTAAAACTAAACCATTGTGAAAAAAAAATTGTTATTTACTATAATGCAAATCTAATAAATTATATATATAATCTATTGATTCTTTAACTATAAACCCACCATTGTTGTGGGTTGTTACTCCTACAATAGTACCTTTATCATTAACATATATATGTCCTATATGGTTTACATTTATCAATATAGGATTATTTGTACTGGCACTTGTTAGTTCAATCATAATTTATTGTTTTAATTTTAAATAAATAGTAGTCAGGACAGGATTCGAACCTGTGATTACCATGAAAGAATCGAACTTTCATTTCTTGTTAACAAGAAACTAACCATTACTACCTGACTATTGTGCTCCCTATAGGACTTGAACCTATGACCTACTGATTATGAGTCAGTTGCTCTAACCTTCTGAGCTAAGGGAGCAAATAGACTGCTTGCATTACACAAGCAATCTAATATACTAACAATCAACCTTATCTTAAATTAATATTATTGAAATCTCCAATCTCAATAGCTGCGTTGATAGCTAAATTGAGCTCCTCTTTATCACAATCTGCAAAAGATTTAGCATATGTTTCTCCTCTAGTTTGAAATATCAAACCAGATTTGAATTTAACTTCATATTTCATCTCTTCAAAAGTATATCCTAAATCATTAGATAACTCTTTTATCATTGCATGCATTTTAGCTAATTGTGCTAAGGTAGGTTTTCCATTATTAGCACTTATAAACATTTCTATTTTAGTACCATCAGGAAATTTTTCTAAAAATTCTTTATAAAGTGTTTTTATGGCTTTTGATTTAATATCAATTTTACCATTTTTTATTTCTCCTACAAAATTAAAGTTGTCCTTCATATTTTTTCAGTATTGA
>Ga0070751_1002450_pt1 | contig 10594 bp, 6 predicted proteins | sample VirMetDEL_Aug_28_FD_78514 | JGI IMG/M metagenome (GOLD analysis project Ga0070751, IMG submission 78514) | Aqueous microbial communities from the Delaware River and Bay under freshwater to marine salinity gradient to study organic matter... | ecosystem: Environmental > Aquatic > Marine > Coastal ... | reverse complement strand
TCCGGAATCACGATGCCGCCGGACGAGATTTCGTCGGCTTCGATCGGCTTGACTACGACGCGGTCATGAAGCGGCTTGATGCTCATGTGAGACCCTTTTAAGTTGTTGATTGGTCTGGAAAAGTCTGGCGATGTTAGCACTCGCACAGGGCGACTGCCAGCCACGCTCACGAAAAAACCCGACGGTGCGGGTACAGAGCAGAGATGGTGCTGGGCACTTCCCTTTCAAGGGGCAAGGGAGAAATTTTTCCGGCCGGCGGCCGGTGGGGCTCGAGGCAAGATCAAGGTCAAGATCAAGGTCAAGGTCAAGGTCAACTGCACCTCGAGTCTGCGGGCGTGGCGCGCCGGGCTGGTAGGGGTGGGGCTGCGGGACACGCCGTGAACCCATCCCTGGGGGCTCCGCGGCGCCATCCATGGCGCCGAGGGTCCCGCATCCCCACCCCTACCACCCCTCAGACACTCTGCCGTTGCTCACGGAAGAGCAGAGCCAAGAGCCTTTGCCGCCAGGCCTGGCTGGGCATTGCACCCGCTCTCCCCAGGCCCCCAGCCAAGTGTCTGGGGTGGGGGTGTGAGGGTTCACGGGACCCTCCACCGCATGGATGCGGTGGCGGAGCTTACATGGACGTACTTGCAGCGTGTCCCGTGAACCCTCACACCCCCGCCCAGCTTGCAGAACCGGCCAACCAGAGCTCTGGCTCTGGCTCTGGCACTGGCTTTTGCCCTGGCTCTTCAGCTTCTAAAAAAAAGAAACCCCCCGCCAATTCCTTGACGCACGTCCCACTGCGGAAGGCCGATCCCGACATATCGATAGATGTGTCATCTGGATTGATTAGATTCGGCCAGCAATAACCAATCACAAGGAGACGTAGATGAGGTTGCTCACACCGCTGTCCCTGGGGTGCCTGCTCGCATTGGCCGCCAACGCCGCCCAGGCCGACGTATTCATCAATGAACTGCATTACGACGACAACACGCCCGCCGGCGACGTCGGCGAAGCCATCGAAGTCGTCGCCACCGGCGGTGAAGACCTCAGCACCTACCGCCTGTACCTCTACAACGGCAGCAACCCGTCCGCGGCCACCGTCTACGCCAACAACCCGATCCCCGCCGGCGCTGCCGCCGGGTGCGGCAAGGCCACCCTTGCCACCGTCACCTACCCCACCAATGGCCTCCAGAACGGCGCCAACGACGGCATCGCCCTCGTCGACGCCAGCGGCAAGGTCGTCCAGTTCATCAGCTACGAAGGCACCATCACCGCCAGCGGCGGCCCCGCCGCCGGACTGACCAGCCAGAACATCCCCGTCAGCGAAAGCAACAGCACCGCCCCCGGCACCTCCCTCCAGCTCACCGGCAGCGGCAGCCAGTACGCCCACTTCACCTGGGCCGAATCGGCCAGACAGACCTTCGGTGCCTGCAACAACGGCCAGACCTTCAGCGGCAGCGGTGGCACCGGTCCCAACACCCCGCCGTCGGTGCGCACCACCACCCCCGAACAGGGCGCCAGCACCTTCCCCGCCGCCGCCGACCTCCGCGTCACCTTCAGCGAAACCGTCACCCTGGCCAGCGGCGCGTTCGTGCTCAGCTGCGGCCAGTCCGGCACCGTGCCGCTCAGCCACGCCAGCAGCGGCAGCACCTTCACCGTCTCCACCAACACCGCCCTGGTGGCCGGCGAAGCCTGCCGGTTCGACATCCGCGCCACCAAGGTCAGCGACGCCCAGGGCGCCCGCCCCGCCGCCGACACCCGCGTTGCCTTCACCGTGGCCAGCAGCACCGGCAACCCGGACCCGGGCAATCCCGACCCCGGCAACCCGGGCACCCCCGGCGAGTACTACTCGCGCGTCAACACCGCCAACCCCAGCCAGCTGCGCTGCTCGCTGCATGAAACCATCAAGGGCCACACCGCCTACCCGTACAGCGGCTCGGGCACCAGCACCTGGACCATCCTGGAAATCGCCGACGAAGATCCCAACAACAGCGGCAAGATCCTGGACGCCTACCGCAACCGCAGCTACACCAAGGTCAGCGGCCGCGCGGGCACCGGCAGCGGCTTGACCTACAACCGCGAACACACCTGGCCGAACTCGCTGGGCTTTGCCAACACCACCGGCGACAAGGGCCTGCCGTATGCGCCCTACACCGACACCCACATGCTGTACCTGACCGACGCACAGTGGAACGCCGACCGCGGCAACAAGCCGTTCGGCAAGTGCGACAGCAACTGCGGCGAGCGCGCCACCGAGTCCAACAACGGCTTTGGCGGCGGCAGCGGTGGCTACCCCGGCAACTCCAACTGGGTGCGCACGCCGGACCGCAATACCGGCACCTTCGAAGTGTGGGGCCACCGCAAGGGCGACATGGCGCGGGCCGTGATGTACATGGCCATCCGCTATGAAGGGGGCAAAGACGCCAAGACAGGGCAGTCCGAACCCGACCTGGAACTGACCGACGACCGGGCCAAAATCGTCAAGACCTCGGCCTCGCCGGCGTACATGGGCCTGCTCTCGACCCTGATCGAATGGCACCTGTCCGATCCGCCGGATGCCGCCGAACGCGCCCGCAATGAAGTGATTTACAGCTTCCAGGGCAACCGCAACCCGTTCATCGACCACCCCGAATGGGCCACCCCGGCCCTGTTCACCTCGGCCAAGCCGACCAGCTGCCAGCTGCTCAACTGAGCCCCGCCGGCCGGCGCCGCAACGGCGCCGGCCGGACCATTCGGGTCTGGCAGTCCTATACTCGGCGGTCATGTCGACCGTCGATCCCATATTCATGCTGTTCACCAGCTGCCCCGACGCGGCCACCGCGACGGGGCTGGCGCGTGCGCTGGTGGGAGAACGCCTGGCGGCGTGTGTCACCCGCTTGGACGGGGCGCACTCCACCTACCGCTGGCACGGGGAGATCAGCGAGGACCACGAGGTCCAGCTGCTGATCAAGACCACCGGCAGCCGCCTGGACGCGGCCATCGCACGGGTGCAGGCCCTGCATCCGTATGAACTCCCGGAGTGCATCGCGGTCGAAACCCGCGCCGGCCTGCCGGCGTACCTGGACTGGATTCGGGCGCAGACCCGTGAGGAAAGTGATTGATGACGCTGTTTCGTCGTGTTGCCGCGCTGTGCGCGTTGTTCGTGGTGTCCCTGCCGGCGTGGGCCGTCAGCGAGAAAGACCTGCTGCCGGTGGACGAAGCGTTCGGGCTGACCGCGCAGGCGCGTGATCGCGACCGCGTCGAGATCAGCTGGAAGATCGCGCCGGGCTATTACCTGTATCGCCACCGCACCACGGTCAAGGCAGATGCCGGCTTTGCCGCCGAGGCATTGCAGATGCCGGCCGGCAAGAAGCACCACGACGACTTCTTCGGCGAGGTGGAAACTTACCGCGAGCGGCTCACCGCCGTGCTGCCGGGCAAGGCCGACGACGGCACCGACACGGTGACCCTGGAAGTGCGTTACCAGGGCTGCGCCGATGCCGGCGTGTGCTACCCGCCGCAGAAGCGCAGCATCAAAGTGAAGCTGCCCGCCGGTAGCGGCGCCGCTGCGGGCGTGGCCCCGGCCGCCGCCGCGCCTGCGGCCGTCGGCGCCTCGCCGTTCAACAACCCGTTGGCCGGCAACAGCAGTGGCGGCGGCCTGCGCCTGCCGGGCACCGCCACCACCCAGGCGCTGCCGCTGCCCTCCGAACGCGCGTTCGGCTTTGACGCCATCGTCGGTGACGGCAATACCGTGCTGCTGCGTTTCAGCCCGGCGCCGGGCTACTACCTCTACCGCGACCGCACCTCGCTGAAGCTGGAAGGTGCCGCCGGGATCCGCGCCGACAAGCCGGCATGGCCGGCGGCCAAGTCGCACCACGATGAACATTTCGGCGACGTGGCGGTGTATTTCGACCAGGTGGACGTCAAGCTGCCGCTGCGCCGCAGCCGTGCCGACGCCGACCAGGCCACCCTGGTGATCACCTTCCAGGGCTGCCAGACCGATGGCATCTGCTACCCGCCGATGACGCGCCGGGTGACGCTGGCGCTGCCGGCCGGCAAGGTCAACGCGCGTGCCGATGAAGTGGCGCACCAGAACGAAGTGATTGCCCCGCTGCCGGGCAAGGACACGCGCGCGCAGGCACGTGAGCGCGACGCCGCCGGCATCGCCACCCAGCCGATGCTGATCCACTCGAACGACACGGCCGCCACCGCGGCGGATCCGTCGATCGTGCCCGATGCCAGTGCCGACAACGCGCAGCGCACCCGCCCACCGGGTGACGATGCCGCGCCCACCACGCTGATCGGCGCGCTGCTGCTGGCCCTGCTCGGTGGCCTGATCCTCAACCTGATGCCGTGCGTGCTGCCGATCCTGTCGCTGAAGGTGCTGGGCGTGGCGCAGAGCGGCGAAAGCCGCCAGCGCGCGCGCAGCCATGCGCTCTGGTACACCGCTGGCGTGCTGGTGGCCTTCGCCGCGATCGGCGCACTGGTGCTGGCCCTGCGTGCCGCCGGCCAGGCCGCGGGCTGGGGCTTCCAGCTGCAGCACCCGTGGTTCATCGCCGCGCTGGTCTACCTGATGTTCACCGTGGGCCTGAGCCTGTCGGGCGTGTTCACGCTGGGCGGCAGCCTGGGCGGGGTGGGCCAGTCGCTAGCATCGCGCAGTGGCCCGGTGGGCGACTTCTTCACCGGCGTGCTGGCCTGCGTGGTGGCCAGTCCGTGCGTGGCGCCCTTCATGGGCCTGCCGCTGGCGTATGCGTTCACCGCCAGCACCGTGCCGGCGATCCTGGTGTTCATGGCCCTGGGCCTGGGCCTGGCGCTGCCGTTCCTGCTGATCGGCTTCATTCCGTCGCTGGCCAAGCGCCTACCGCGCCCGGGCGCCTGGATGGAAACGCTCAAGCACGTGCTGGCCTTCCCGATGTACGGCACCGCGATCTGGCTGCTGTGGGTGCTGGGTAAGCAGCGTGGCGTGGATGCCATGACGCTGGTGCTGGGTGGCCTGGTGGTGCTGGCACTGGCGCTGTGGTGGTACGAGCGCAGCCGCTGGCGCAGCCACCGCGTGGGCGGGCTGTTGGCCCTGTTGCTGCTGCTTGCCGCGCTGGTACCGGTGTGGGGCGTGACCCAGCTGGTGCCGCCGGCCAAGGCGGCGGCGGCCGCCGCCGACAACGTGGTGGCCTACTCGCCGCAGATGCTCGACCGCCTGCGCCAGGACAACCGCGTGGTGTTCGTCAACATGACCGCCGACTGGTGCGTGACCTGCAAGGCCAACGAACGCACGGTGCTGGGCACCGACGCCTTCCACGACACCCTGCGCCGCACCAACGCGGTGTACATGCGCGGCGACTACACCAATGTCGACCCGGAAATCACCGCGTTCCTGGATGAGCACAAGGCCGTGGGCGTGCCGCTGTACGTGGTGTATGGCCCGGGCGCACCGCCGACCGTGCTGCCCACGGTGCTCACCCAGGCCATCGTCGAAGAAGCCCTGCTGCGGACCGCGCGATGAGCACCCGGCCACCCCGCCAACTGGGGGTGGTGGCCGTTCTGGCGGCGGTACTGGGGCTGGCCGCCGGGGCGTGGTTTTTCAATCGCCCCACTGTATCGCCGCAACCGCCACCGCGCACGAGCACGCCCAGCGCCGGCATCGGCGATGCGATGCCCGCCCTCACCCTGCCCGATGTGTCGGGCACGCCCGTGGACCTGGCCCGCTTCCGCGGGCGGCCGCTGCTGATCAACGTGTGGGCCAGCTGGTGCGGCCCGTGCGTGGAAGAAATGCCGGCGCTGGCGGCCTTTGCCGCAGCCCAGCCGGCCGATGGCGTGCAGGTGCTGGGGGTGGCGCTGGATACACCTGAAGGCGTGCGCGATTTCCTGGCCCGGGTGCCGGTGGGCTACCCGATCGTGCTGGACACGCCCGGGCCCGCCGATGCCAGCGTGCGGCTGGGCAACACGCAGGGGCTGTTGCCCTACTCGGTGCTGGTGGATGCGCACGGGCGCATCGTGAAGCAGAAGCTGGGGCCGTTCGCGGCCGGCGAGATCGAGGATTGGGCCGGGTATTGACCGGGGCGATGGCCCGCCCAACAATGACGCGATCAATTCTCATTCGCTGCTGGGCTGGTGTTGCCACGTCCATGCTCCAAGGACGTGCCCGTGCGCTTATCTCCCCTGTTCATCGCCCTTTCCGCGCTGCTGTCGGCGCCCGCCATCGCCCAGCAGACCGACGCCCGCACCCTGGACACGGTCACGGTGAGCGCCTCGCGCACCGGCCAGCTGGCCGACACCGCGCCGCAGACGGTGGTGATCATCGACCGCCAGGCCATCGAACAGCAGCTGCGCATCAGCGGCAATTCGTCGGACCTGCTGTCCAGCCTGCTGCCGTCGTACACGCCCAGCCGCGGCAAGATGAACGGCAGTGGCGAGACCCTGCGCGGGCGCACGCCGTTGATCCTGGTCGATGGCATTCCGCAGTCCAACCCGCTGCGCCCGACCGGCCGTGAAGCGCACACCATCGACTACGCCATGGTCGAGCGGATCGAGGTGATCCAGGGCGCCAACGCCATGAACGGGCTGGGCGCCACCGGCGGCACCATCAACCTGATCACCCGCCGCCCCGAGCCGGGCGAGATCAACCAGCACCTGGGCGTGCAGACCACCGTGCCGACCAGCGGCCTGGACGGTGACACCACCAGCTACCGCACCGATTACCGCATCAGCGGCAGCAAGGGCCGGTGGGACTACCTGCTGGGCGCCGGTTATGAAGACCAGGGCCTGTGGCTGGACGGCGACGGCACCGCGATCGGCACCGACACCACGCAGGGCGACCTGATGGCCACCCGCGCCTACGACCTGCACGCCAAGCTGGGCTACTGGTTCGACGACAACCAGGAACTGCAGTTCAGCACCAACCGCTACCGGATCAAGTCCAAGGCCGACTACCTCGCCGTGGCCGGCAACCGCAGCGCCGGCATTCCCACCACGTCGGTGCGCGGCACCCCGCCGGGCACGCCGCCGTGGAACGATGTGTGGACCACCGGGCTGTCGTATATCCATCACGACCTGGCCGGGATGGAACTGCGCGCCATGGTGTTCAACCAGGAATTCGAAGGCCTGTTCGGCGGCGACCGCTCCTCGACCTTCCAGGATCCGTTGATCGCCCCGGTGGGCACGCTGTACGACCAGTCGCGCTCGGTAGCCTCCAAGTGGGGCGCCAAGACCAGCCTGGGTCGCGACGACCTGCTGGGCGGTGCGCTCAAGCTCACCGGCGGCATCGACCTGCTGCACGACAGTGGCAAGCAGGACCTGTACGGCACCGGCCGCACCTATGTGCCGGAATCCACGTTCCGCAACGTGGCCGGTTTCGTGCAGGCCGAGTACAAACTGCTGCCCACGCTGACCGCGCAGGCGGGTGTGCGCCGCGAAGAAGCCGACCTGCGCATCGACAGCTACCAGACCCTGTACCGCTACAACCGGGTCAACGTGGAGGGCGGCGAACTGTCCTTCGGCGAAACCCTGTACAACGCCGGCCTGGTGTTCGCGCCGACCGACACGTTCAACGTGTTCGGCAGCTACTCCGAAGGCTTCGGCATGCCCGACGTGGGCCGCGTGCTGCGCTCGATCAACACTCGCGGCACCTCGGTGGCCGACCTCGATACGCTCGAACCGGTGCTGACCCGCAACGTTGAACTGGGCGGGCGGCTGCGCGCCGGTGCATGGGAAGCGGACGTGGCGCTGTTCCAGTCGCGCTCGGACCTGGGTACGCGGATCATCGCAGTCGATGGTGCCTTCCAGATGGCGCGCGAAAAAACCCGCATCGAAGGCCTGGATGCCAGCGTGCGCTACCGCCTCAACGAAGCGCACAAACTCGGCCTGTCCTATGCGTGGACGCGCGGGCGCTACGACAGCGATGCCGATGGCCGGCTGGATGCGCGCCTGGATGGCCTGAACATCGCGCCGAACCGGGTGATTGCCAGCTGGTCGGCGCAGTGGACGCCGGCACTGTCCACGTTCGTGCAGGGGCAGTACGCGTTCAACCGCACCTTCGATGAAGCGGCCAAGCAGTTCCAGGGCTATGCACTGTTCGACCTGGCCGCCACGTACACCCTGCCCAAGGGCAGCGTGCAGCTGGGCGTGGCCAACCTGCTCGACCGCCAGTACATCACCTACTACTCGCAGAGCGCGCTGATCGAGCCGGACCGTTACTTCGCCGGGCGCGGGCGCACCGTCACCCTCGGCTACCAGCTCGACTTCTGACCGGACCGACCCGCATGTTCAAGTGGACCCTGTTCCAGCTGCACTGGCTGCTCGGCATCACCGCCGGCACGGTGCTGGCGGTGATGGGCCTGAGCGGGGCCACGCTGGCCTTCGAAGACGAGATCATGCGCGCGGCCAACCCGGTGTTCGCCCAGGTGGCCCGGCAGCATGAGGCCGGTGCGCAGCCGATGGCACTGACCGAACTGGTACCGCGGCTGCAGCAGGGCCAGCCGCGCGCGATGCAGCGGCTGCGCATGGACGCCACCGGCCAGCGGCTGTCGGTGGCGCGTTTCGAGGGCGGCCAGGAACATTGGCGTTACTTCGATCCCTATACCGGCGCGGTGTTCAATGACCTGCGCGGCCTGGCGTTCTTCGCCTTCGTCGAAGACCTGCACCGGCACCTGGTGGCCGGCGAGCGCGGCGGCGTGGTTACCGGCAGCTGCGCGATCGTGCTGGTGTTCTTCTGCCTGTCGGGGCTGTACCTGCGCTGGCCGCGGCGCTGGTGGCACTGGCGCACCTGGCTGGCGGTGGAATGGACCCGCAGTGGGCGCGCGTTCCTGTGGAGCCTGCACTCGGTGGTGGGCACCTGGGTGCTGCTGGTGTACCTGCTGATCGCGCTGACCGGGCTGTGGTGGTCGTTCGACTGGTACCGCGCCGGCGCTACCCAGCTGCTGGGCGGCGCCCGTGCAGAACAGGCCACCGTGACCGCCGGGCCCGGCGCGCTGGACCTGGGCAAGCTGCAGGCCACGCTGTACGCGCTGGAGGGCGTGCGCGGCGGCTACGTGGACCTGCGCTTCCCGGCAAAACCCGGGCGGGCGGTGATTGCGCGCGTGCAGGGCACCAACACCGCGCACGACCGCGCCCAGGACATCGTGCAGATCGATCCGGCCAGCGGCGCACTGCTGGGCTATGAGCCGTATGCGGCCCAGGGCGCGGGCGGCAAGGTGATGGTCAGCGTGTTCGCATTGCACTCGGGCAGCTTCTTCGGCCTGCCCGGGCGCATCGTGGTGATGCTGAGCAGCCTGGCCATGCTGCTGTTCTTCGTCACCGGCTGGATGCTGTACCTGGACCGGCGCCGCAAGAAGCGCGAGGTACGCAACGCGCGCCTGCCCATCGCCACGGCGGGAGGCCATGGCCAGGCACCGTGGCTGGTCGCCTTCGCCAGCCAGAGCGGGTTCGCCGAACAGCTGGCCTGGCGCGCGGCCGCGCAGCTGCAGGCGGCGGGACTGGCGGTGCAGGTCCGTGCGCTGGGGCAGCTCGACGCTGCCAGCCTGCAGCAGGCCGGCAAGGCATTGTTCGTGATCAGCACCTTCGGCGATGGCGAAGCGCCGGACGCCGCACGCGTGTTCGAGCGCCGCCTGCTTACCCGGTCCCTGCCGCTGGCCGGGCTGGACTATGCGCTGTTGGGGTTGGGCGATGGCGAGTACGTGCGCTTCTGCGGCTTCTCGCGTGCGGTGGATGCGTGGCTGCACACGCAGGGCGCGCAGCGCCTGTTCCCGACCGTGGAGGTGGACCGCGACGATGCGGCGGCACTCGCACGCTGGCAACAGCAGCTGGGTGCGATCAGCGGCATCGAAGACACGGCACCGCCGCTGGCGCCGGCCGCCCTGCAGACGTGGGTGTTGCAGAGCCGCCAGCAACTCAACGCAGGCAGCGCCGCCGCGGCGATCTGGCAGGTGGACCTGACCCCGCCGGCACACGCCAGCTGGCAGGCCGGCGACATCCTGGAAGTGGCACCGCGGCACGCCGATGCCTACGTGCGCGCCGTGCTGGCCAGGCACGGGCTCGACCCGGCGGCACGCATCGTGGTGGACGGTGTGGCCGCCACGCTGGTCGAGGTGGCGGCTGGCCGTGTGTTGCCCGACGTCCCGCCGGCCCTGCCGGTCGCCGACGCCGCCGCCTGGCTGGCCACGCTGCCCGCGTTGCCGCACCGCGAGTACTCCATTGCCTCGGTCCCCAACGATGATCGCCTGCAGCTGGTGATCCGCCTTACCCACCTGTCCGATGGCCGCCACGGGCTGGGCGCGGGGTGGTTGTGCGTGCACGCCGCCCCTGGCGCGATGATCCAGGCCCGGGTGCGCCGCAACGCCGGTTTCCACCGTTTCCCGGAACACGCACCGATGCTGCTGATCGGCAATGGCACGGGTATCGCCGGCCTGCGCAGCCTGCTGCGCGAAGCCGCCGCGCACGGCGACCGCGGCCACTGGCTGGTGTTCGGCGAGCGCACCCGCGCGTTCGACCGGCTGTACGGCGACGAGATCGCGGCCTGGCAGGCCGAGGGCCACCTGGCCCGCGTCGACCTGACGTTCTCGCGCGACGTGGACGGGGGCGGCTATGTGCAGCACCGCCTGCGTGCGGACCCGGAGGCGCTGCGGGCCTGGGTGGCGATGGG
>Ga0070751_1002440_pt1 | contig 10618 bp, 8 predicted proteins | sample VirMetDEL_Aug_28_FD_78514 | JGI IMG/M metagenome (GOLD analysis project Ga0070751, IMG submission 78514) | Aqueous microbial communities from the Delaware River and Bay under freshwater to marine salinity gradient to study organic matter... | ecosystem: Environmental > Aquatic > Marine > Coastal ... | reverse complement strand
GGCGAAGGCGGTGAACCAGAATATGTCATTCCGCAATCCAAAATGAATGCCGCAATGGCGCGTTACTCGCGTGGCGCCCGCGGTGAATCAGTCATCCCCGGCAATGGCACCACACCAGAAGGTGGCGGCGCACCTACTGCAACGATGCAGCCAATCGACGTGCGTTACAGCGTGGAACGGATCAATAACGTGGATTACGTTACGGCTGAAGAGTTCCAGCGAGGCATGGCGCAAGCTGCTCAACAAGGTGCATCACAAGGCGAAACCCGTGCATTACGCAAGCTTCAGATGAGCAACTCGACTCGCCGGAGGGTTGGCATCTGATGGACATTGCACTTGGCCACTACTTGACGCTAAAGAAAGATACTGGCGCCGAGCTTAAGTTTCAAAACTTCTGGATCGGTCAAACCGTCAACGGGCACCAGTTCTTGCCTTTTGGTTTTAGCGGGATTACGGTCAACCGAAGCGGCGACAATGTTGATGCCAGCCTGGTTTTCCCGAATAACGCAATTGCTCGGTCGTGGGCGGATGAGGCTATTCGCAATGACTGGATCGCCACTGTATCTGTGCGCATCATCGCCGACTCAACTGATCCCGCTTCAAGTCAAACCACACTTCACGAATACGTCGGGCAAGTTGCTAGTGGCGGCTGGCGGCAAGACACAGTAGTTTTTCGGCTCAATAGCGTACTAGATGCCGTGGGCGGCGACATTCCCAAACGTACGCTGCAACAAAAACTTGTCGGCAGCATTCCGATCAGTGGCTCGCTCCTGTTTTGATTTGATTGGGATGCCCTACCGCCTTGGTGGTGACGGATCTGATGGGACGATCGACTGCATCCATCTTGTCACCGTGGTTCTAGATGAGCTGAGTATTGACCATCCGGAAATTACGCCAGCAATGTACCAAGGTAGCGGTAGACAAATTGCACGGTGGCTACTGCTGTGGGGTAGGCGGGTGGCACAACCCGCCTATGATGGCGATGTCGTCCTACTTTCAGGGCAACGCAAGGCTTTCGGTGTTGTATGGAACGGCGGAATTCTGAATATCGGGGAACTGAGCCAAGTGGTGCAGTGGACTCCGCTATCGAATTGCTTCGCCTTCCCCTGCTTCCGTATGAAAGGCAGCTGATCGAATTTCTCGGCTGCACGGAGGATGAGTATCGATATTTTGTCAGCGAAGTACAGAAGAAAACCGGCGAGCGTCCGGCGGAATATGCGCTAATCCCGGATATTAGATGCGACCCATTTACAACTTCCGTGCTTGTCAGCTTGGCAATTGGCCTTGTGACAACCGGCATCTCGTACCTGCTGGCACCAAAGCCGCAGACTCCTGAGCAGACCAACATCCGCCAGCGCACACTTGGTAGCCAACGTGGACGCCAACGCTTTAACCCGACCATTGGTTTTGATGGTGTACAAGAGCTAGCTGAATACGGCAGCCGTCTCGCCATCTTGTTTGGTGACTATGAAGAGCACGGCTTTGGCGTAACCGGCGGCATCATGGCGCAGCCGCAATTGGTGTGGTCACGCACGATGAGCTATGGCACACACCAAGCCTTGCGGCTGATGTACGTGCTGGGCGAAACAATCGGCTTTGGCCAAAAACGCCCTGATATTTCTGGAATTTTTATCGGTAATAACGGGCTAGACGTGCTGGATCCAAGCCGTTATGCCTTTTACTACAAGCCTGGCACAACGATTAGCGGCAACTTGTCTGGCCGCATTTATGCAGGCAATCTGCTCTACGGAACAAAGGGGACACCGTCATCTGGTGATCCGGTGTCATTTGATGACGTTTTTACATGCCCGACATCATTTGGACCTGATAGCCCTGGATTCTGCCAGACCTATAAACCTTCAAATGCAACAGCATTCGGCCTATTCAATCCGATTAAAAACGGCACAGCATTTCGTCTGAACTGGCGCGTCATCAGTCGCCCGCTGCTTGAAGAGGCTGAATCTGATCCTTCTCGGCGCATCAAAGCAGAGCGCACAAAGATCGCTGGTCCGCGAGCAAATGGCGGCAAGCAGGGTATGCCAGGTGTTGGCGCTGGCTACAGCCCGTGCATGGGACTTGTGGCGCACAACGGCACCTACCCAAATAAACCTAAAGAAGTGGTTTGCCGGGTTGGTGATACGGTTGAATTTCAAATCAATAAAAGGAATTTTCAGGCAGCTGATTTAAACATTGATGGCAGCAGTGGTGTTGATGTAGCTGATGTCAACAATGCTACGCACAGCGCACGTGAAGCTGCAGATAGCGCATTGCAACTTGGCACGCAGATAATGATTGGTAATTGTATTTTTAACGTAGAAAGCCGCACTGCCGAAGTGTATGTCCCACGCAAGCAATCTATCCGTGTCACTTTGCGTTGTATTGAAACTGTCGGCACGCAGCACACAATCGGAATTGCCGGTGACAAAGCAGTTAGAGATGCAACACTGACTAGCAAAGGTGGCGGCAAGGATTCCAGCATTCCCGCAAACAATCCAGAAGATGGCTATTGCGGACCATCGTTCTGGCCTGTAGCTCAAGTTGCAATCGCAAGCATTCGCAACACGCGGCCAGTTGATGCAACAGAAATTGGTATCCGCAGCACCGTATGGAATCGCGCTAGCGGGTTGTGCAATTTTCAAAATGTGCCACGCGCACCACAGCTTTTGAAGTTTGACAATAAAGAAGTCAGCATTACAAATGGCACCATGGATAAATATATGGCACGCACCAGTGCGTTTGCCGTGGAAGTGCGTCCTGCTGATCCCCAACCTGATGGCACGCCTTACCCGTGGTCGCGCATACAAGAGCAATTTGCGGTTACAGGCAGCCGTCCGATTGATCAGTACAACTTCATCCGTTTAAAGCCGCAAGGCAACACAGGTGGCAAGCAAATGGAATACCGGCTGGTGCCGCGCCCTGGTTCAATTCTGGCTAAATATACAAACTCAACAGGACGCTGGGTGCGACTAACGGGCAAATTAACTGGCACGGGCTATTCATCTGGTTTCGGTAAAACGTATTCAACCGCTTACGGCACAATTCAAGTCACTTGCTCAGGGGAAGAAGTATTAGCTGGTGAATACTTTAATAACGGCGAAATGGTCAGTGGTAAAACTGATGGATATACAACAACAAGGACATCAGTACCAAATGCAATTGCTGTTTTTAGTGGCTACAACGGAAACGGCAGCGGTCAAGGTCAGCAAGGTGGCTATGCATACGAGGTTCTTGGTCATCCTGAACTTCACGCGGATGGCACTCGTGTAAACCAGCGAGTCACAATCGCAAAAACAGATGGATCAACCATCACCATTGTTTTTGGCGCGACAAAACGCACTAATTCCAACGCTGAGTATGCCGCTCGTTATGGCACCACAGCAATGTGGGATCAAGGCAGTGCTGCTTGGGCATTATCAACTGCTGTTCCTGCAACCGGAACATGGAGCAAAAACGAACGTTTTTCGCATACGGTGGGCGTCAGCGCTGGTAATGATTGGGCTAATTACGGTGGGCACACGCAGTTTAGGATTGATTTTCAAGTGACTGGTATTGGTACGACAACTGAAGTCGTAGCAGCACAAGACGAGCGTACTTTTGAACGTTTCTCACAAATTGCTGATGTAAGCCATTACGACGAACTAACCAAATCGCACTTTGATGGACCAGAGCATGAGGTTGTTTATGTAAATGAATCTCTTGCAAATTTAAATGAAACTGATGACGAATTTATTCCCAATTACGACGCCTGCACCACGATGGGACTTGTCATCCGCTCAGATAAGTCTGTACGCAGCGTAGAGCAGCTTAACGTATGGATGCCTAAAGGCGTTGATTGTTACAACTGGTTTGATGGCAGCACCGGCCCAAGCAACCTGTTTTGTGATTTGGTCTACTACCTGCTGACCAATACACGCGCTGGCCTTGGTGATGTCGTCAGCCCTGACTTGATCGACAACACAGGATTTACGACAACTGCTGCATTCCTCAAGGCGAACGATATTTATTTCGATGGTGCGATCGACACTAACCGTAATTTCAAAGAATTTGTTACCGAGCTGGCGCCTTATAACCTGTGTTCCTTTGTCATCAAAAACGGCAAGTTCACGATTGTTCCTGCAGTGCCCTACAACATTGCTGGCGCAATTGATCCAAGCGCCTTGCAAGTTTCTGCATTGTTCACTGATGGCAACATCATTGATGACACATTTGAGGTTGAATACCTAGATAAAGATCAGCGGCGTGATTTTCGCGCTGTAGTCAGTTACAGGCAAACACAGAAAAACGCCTTCCCCACCATCCGCACGGTTGCCGTCCGCTGGAACGAAACAGCATCTAGCACATACCCGCAAGAAACAATCGACTTATCGCTGTTTTGCACGTACCGCGAGCAAGCATTGAAAGTTGCCCGTTACTTGCTCAGTATTCGCCGCCGTGTGGATCATGTCGTGCGCTTTAAGACAAATCCGTATGGATTGCAGCTGGCGCCAGGGGATTACATCAAAGTGGTCACGCAAGTGGCGCCCTACACCGCAGCTCGTAATGGCGTCATTAATGCAGACAACGGATCAATCCTTTCCGCTGATCCCTTGGCTGATGGCACTTATAGCGTGTTTGCATATCGCCCCGGCGGCAGCGATGTCGAAACGATCAGCTTGACAATTGCCAACGGCAAGGCAACTAACGCCAGCTACTGGGGCATGGTTTACACGTACACCGATACGACGATCAATCAGAATGTCTACATGGTCGAAGAACTGACGTTGGACGAGGATGGGCTGGTCAGCATTTCGGCCAGTCATACGCCTGTTGAGGGCAATGCCTCGCAGGTTGCCTTGGACGTGATCACCGAAGACCGCTTCCTGTACGACTTCTAACCATGGCCTTTCCTAGCTCGCTCAAGCCAACATCCCGCCAGTACAGCCCCGGAGATTATCCGGTCAAAACCTACAACGCGAACAATGGCGCTGAGGTACGCATTTTGTACGGCAGCCGCCCAAGAAACATGACTTTGGAGCTGAGCTACTCCAACATCACAGATTCAGAAGCCAACGATTTCTTGACGCATTACTACGAAATGCAAGGCACGTATCAAACCTTTGGCATTCCGTCGTCGTCCCAGACTTTTTCAGGATGGACCGCTGGCGCAGACAATTTGAACCTTGCTGGCACTGGCGCAGTTTGGCGTTACGGCGAACCACCACAGCAGCAGTCAGTGCGCCCTGGCGTGTCTACGGTTAGTGTTCGCCTGATTGGCGTCCAAAGCTAGGATATAGGAGGCGATCGCTCGGCATATGGCCAAGATTTACACTGGACGCGACGGTCGCCTGCTGATTGACGGCACCGAGCAAATCAAGGTGACCAACTGGTCGCTGACCGGCAACCTTGAAACTTTGGAAACCACTAGCCTTGGCGACAGTCAACGGACCTACATTCCAGGCGTGCAAGAGTTTAGCGGTAGTGCCACTCTGCTGTACTACAACGACGGCACGAACCGCAACGACGCAGCCGCAGCGCTAAAGAAAGTATTGAAGATCGGTGCCGTATCTGAAAGCGACACCGTAGTGATGCGCCTGCGCTTGGTTGAAGGCAACACCAACCACGACGTGGAACTGACTACATACATCACAAGCGTCAGCATTGGTGCGAGCGTTGGCGTAGTTAGCTCCGCTCAAATTAGCTTCCAAGCCACTGGCGCACTAACAGCGGTAACGATCTAATGGGCATTTACCTTGGTAATGTAGGCAATATTGAATTGACTCGCAAGTCGCTTGAAGGCGGCAAAGAGTCTATTGTCAATCCATCAGACGTTAACGCTGGGCGAAATAGATTCAGCTTTGACTTTGACGAAGGTTATTTAATCAGCGGTGACTTTGCCGAAATTACAACCCTTGATGACAGTAACTTAGATTTTATTGCAGCGAGCGGATGGAGTGTTGACGCAGTTCAATCAAGCGGCAATTGGTACATTTTTATTGATGAACTGGGTGGAATTAAGCTTTACGACAATTTTGACGACAGCTTGGAAGGCAGCACTAGCGGTCAAGTTGAGCTAAATGCAATTAACCGTGACATCCCAATTAAGGTAACCGTCCGCGATCGTGGCGGCAGGCTACTGGCTTGCATATCGGAATACGAGCTAAACACCAGCCGCGAAGCTGTTGATATATCCACCTTGGGTGATCAATACAGACAGCAATACAGCGCACTGATTAGCGGATCTGGATCGCTCGTCGCCCAATGGGACTACGTGAACGAGTCTGGAAGCGAACCCGTTAACTACTTAATGCGGCTCGTTTTACGCACTGAAATCGGCTCTTCGTTTAGCGCAAAATTTTACATTAAAAGTGCCAACACCGATGCAGTCGCTGGATCGTTTGCGGCAACTCAACTTAATGACTCTTTATGGTGGGAGTTTGACGCACTTGTTACAAACAGTGCCACGAGCTTTTCGCCTGGCGACATTATTGTTTCTCGTGTTGACTTTGTGACCACCGGACCAATTCGCCTTAAGGCTCGTACAACAACCACAAATCGCTTGCTGCAAGAAAGTGGTGATAGCATTTTGCTGGAGCAAGGCGGCTACCTTTTGCTTGAAGGCGACGACGCGCCCTAAGATGGAGTATCTACCAACGGCTGTATCGGGAGTGAACCGTGGCTGACCTGCGCATTAGTGAGCTTTCTACGCTTAACGGCTCCGATGTCGCAGGCGGTGATTTTCTTGCTGTAGCCGACATCAGTGCAAGTGAATCACGCAAAGTCACCGTTACCGGATTGGTTGGTAAGGCTGTCACGCTGATTGACGACGCCACTATTCCAGGGGCAAAAATTTTATTTGATAGCGGTGATGTACCGACAGCAGCATTGGCGAATGGTGCTGTAACAGCAGATAAGCTTCAGTCGGGCGCTGTTTCTAGTGGCAAATTAGCAGCAAACTCTACTGTCAACATTGTTGCAGCGCTGCCAGTTACTGGTGCTTACACCGGACAACTTGCTTTTGAGACAGGCGAAAGCAAGCTATATGTCTGGAATGGCAGTGCTTGGACCACGGCTAAAGCGTCTGGGTCTATCAACACTGTTGCTGCATCAAATAGCGGCCCAATCAACGTCAGCATTACGACGGCAGACGATATTGTCACTATCAATGCTGCTCTTGCAAACTCTTCCGCCGCAGGTCAATTTATTGCTGGTCCAAATGATGGCGCTGGTGCTGTCACGCTACGAACAATCGGCAGTGATGATCTTCCTGCCGCTACATCAACAGAAAAAGGCGCTGTAATTGTTAATGGCAATGGTCTCACTATTTCTTCTGAAATCATTGCAATTGATAACAGCATTACCGCTGAAACAACAAATTACAACGTTGTTCAATACAACGCACAAGGTCTTGTAACTAACGGCAGGCAGATCACTGGCGCCGACCTTCCAGTTGCTACCGCAGGAACTGCTGGCGTTGTACTGCCTGGCTCTGGTCTTATTGTCCAGCCTTCCGGTGAGCTAAATCACTCAAATTCCATTACTGCTGGAACTGCGACCAAAATTACTTTTGATACTGAAGGGCATATTACAGGCACTGATGCCTTGATTGATGATGATATCCCAGAAATTTCAGCTGAAAAACTTACCAGCGGCACGCTTGCGCCTGGTGTTTTTGGCGCTAACTCCATCGGAGGAGAAAAGTTAGCCGACTTTTCTATTACACGTTTTGGTGGCGCAACCAGTACAGAAGGAATTGTGCCATTTCCTACTGCAGATTTTACTGGGCAATACTTCTTTGATAGCAGCCGTGGGGATCTGTATCTATGGGATGGCAATGCTTGGCAACCAATTACGATCACTGCCGGTGAAATTATTTTTGGCGGTACATACAACGCGAATTTGAATGAAATTGCTTCTGTTACAGCAGCCGGCTCTGCAGCTGGATTAACTACTGGCTCTGCTTTACCAGCAGCGACTGAGTCCAATAACCGTTATTACGTCGTTGTCTCGGTTGCCGGTACAGGCACAGCACCAGCACCTACGGTATCCTTGGCGCCTCCAGATATCGTCCTATCCAACGGCACGGCTTGGGAGGAAATTGACGTTTCCGGAACAGTTGCCGCTCAAATTGCCAGCAACATTACATTTACGCCTGCAGGAGATCTTGCCGCTGCAAACGTTCAAGATGCTTTAGAAGAACTTGACTCAGAAAAACTTGCCGCTGCTGGTGGCACGGTTACAGGTCAATTGCTAATCGGTACGGCAGGAAGCATCGCATTCGAGGGTAGCGTTGCAGATGCCTACGAAACAACTCTTGCGGTCGTCGAACCCACGGCTGATAGGACAATCACGCTACCCAACCGCACTGGCACTGTCATTACATCCGGCGATACAGGCACTGTTACAAATACAATGCTGGCTAGCGGCATTGCTTACGGCAAGTTAAGCCTGACAAACTCAGTTCTAAACAGTGATATTTCCAGTTCGGCTGCTATTGCCTATAGCAAGTTAAACCTTTCCAACGCAATCGTCAATGCTGACATAAATGCTACTGCTGCTATTGCTTACAACAAGCTGGCACTGACCAGCAGCATTGTAAATGCAGACATTTCAAATAGCGCAGCAATCGCTTATAGCAAGCTAAGTTTGTCTGGAGCGATCACCAATGGCGATATTAGCGGCAGTGCGTCTATTGCTGATAGCAAACTTGCAACTATTACGACCGCAGGCAAGGTCAACGGTGGAGCAATTACATCTGGCACTATTGGCGGTAGCGCTGCCATTAACACCAGCGGAGCAATTACGACAACTGGCGTAATTACAGATGCAACAGGCAGCATTCGCAGGATTCCGCAAAATGCTCAAACTTCAGCATATACACTACAACTAAGTGATGTTGGCAAACATATAAGCATCACAACAGGTGGCGTTACTGTGCCTGAATCTATATTTGCCGTTGGAGATAACATCACAATTTTCAATAATTCAAGCAGTAATCAAACAATTACGCAAGGAAGCGGTGTAACACTTAGGGCCGGGGGTTCAACGGCTACAGGCAATCGCACATTGGCTGGATACGGCGTCGCTACAGTTTTGTGTGTTGGACCAGATTCGTTTGTCATTACAGGTACGGGTTTGACGTAATGAGCAATCAAGAAATGCTGCTTGGCGGCGGCTTTAGCGAAGTCCCGCCTTTTGCCGCCACGGGTGGCACAATTACTACTAATGGCGGCTACACAATTCATACATTCACATCTAGCGGAACATTCTCGCTAGAAAATCCTCCAATTAGCTTCAGTGTTGATTATTTGGTTGTTGCGGGCGGTGGCGGCGGTGGCTATGGCGGCGGCGGCGCTGGTGGTATGCGCACTGGATCTTTGTCTATGTCAAGCGGAAATTACACCGTAACCGTTGGCGGCGGTGGCGGCGTTGGATCCAATGGTAGCAATTCTGTTTTTGCATCAATCACGGCAACTGGTGGTGGTTACGGTGGCTTAGCTTCAGCCGGAAGTAACGGTGGCTCTGGTGGCGGTGGGTCTTTTGGTGGTGCTTACCCTGGCGGGAGTGGAATTAGTGGGCAAGGAAATAGTGGTGGCAGTGGTGCATTTAATTCAGCCGAAGGCTCTGGTGGCGGTGGTGGTGCTGGGGCCAACGGATCAAGTGGAACGCCTACATCACAAGGTAATGGAGGGAATGGTTTGCAATCAAGCATTTCAGGCGCTGCTACGTATTACGCGGGGGGCGGTGGTGGCGGAAGTAATGGTTGCAATAGCTTGGGTTTTGGCGGATTAGGCGGCGGCGGTAATGGATTTATTCAAAATCAAGTTCCTGCTACAGCAACACCAGGCTCGACTAACACCGGCGGTGGCGGTGGAGCGCTTAAAGCCGGAGGCTCCGGTATTGTAATTGTGCGTTATCTCACGCAAAGCTGATGGCACATTTTGCAGAGCTAGATCCAGCAAGCATTGTGTTGCGTGTTGTTGTCATCGACAATGACGCAATTAAAGATGATGCTGGCATTGAGCGCGAAACCTTAGGGATAAATTTGTGCCATCAGTTATTTGGCAGTGGCAGCACTTGGAAGCAGACCAGCTATAACGCCAATTTCCGTAAAAATTACGCTGGAGTTGGTTATTGCTACGACGCTACGCGCGATGCTTTTGTTCCGCCGCAATCATACCCAAGCTGGCATTTGAATGAAAATACATGCCAATGGGTAGCGCCAAAGGCAATGCCGGATGATGGGCGGGCTTACACTTGGGATGAGGGCCTTCAGCGCTGGAAATGATCTACCCCGCTTCTTACGACATCACGATCCTGCAAAACGCAACGTGGAGCGGGACATTTCGTGCAACGCAAAACCGGCAAACGCTGACCAGTATTAGCATTGCCACTGGCACGCCAACCTTCCTGTGCAATTGCCATGGTTTTAGCGCAGGCGACAAGGTGGTGTTCACAGGTGGTACGACGGTGCCATGCGGTTTGACAGCTGGCGTACCGTGGGCATCTTGATCACTGCCTTGGCACTGCTGCTGGCTTGCCTCATTCTTGCTGGCATGATCTGGCAGTGGTGCCATACTTCTGATTGGCAGGATCGCTACCGATGACAGCATTTATCCTGGCCGGTGCTTGGTGTGCCGGC
>Ga0070751_1002437_pt1 | contig 10625 bp, 20 predicted proteins | sample VirMetDEL_Aug_28_FD_78514 | JGI IMG/M metagenome (GOLD analysis project Ga0070751, IMG submission 78514) | Aqueous microbial communities from the Delaware River and Bay under freshwater to marine salinity gradient to study organic matter... | ecosystem: Environmental > Aquatic > Marine > Coastal... | reverse complement strand
TGTTGATGGTGATAAATATGTACCTGATTTTGATTTCTTAAGTCTTGAACAGAACACTCTTTCCAAATCAGATTTCAACTTTTCATTGAAAACATTATTTAAAATTCCTAATGTTTTACTTAATTTAGGGTCTTCAGGTTTTGGGATTTCACCCACTCCTTTTGGTTCAAACATGAAATTTTTATCATTACATTCAAATCCAACAACACCCTTAGGATATGTAGAACCTTTTACCGTAGGTGAAACTTCGAACTTCAAAGCAGGTTCATTTTCATCGGATTTAACTCGATTTACTTTGTACTTCAAAAGTATAGGTTCAGTTTCTGCTTCATCATCAAAGAAATTCAAAAGTCTACCATTAAACATACTACCTAATTCACTTTCAACTTGTTTAGTACCAGTAAAATACTTAACAGGTTTAGTCATATCAGGTGCCGGCATTTGTTCAGAAAGAACTTTTCTCACTATTTTCTCTAAATCTGACTCTGTAAGTCTAATAACTCGTTTTTTCATTACATTATTTTACAATAAATACTATTTCATAATATAATATTCACCTCTAAATCTAATATATTGAGTTCCCAGCTCTAATTCATAGTTTTTTCTCATGTGCCAGGTCTCTTTTGTACCGTCACTTAGTGTTAGGACCATCTTTCGGTCCCTAATTTTCATTGTTCCCATTATTGAAGTATCGTTCTTTTCCATAAAAAGTAAATTATATCATTTTCTCTTGTTCCAACCTGACTCTTTGAATCCTAAGTCTATTATGTACTTCTCAATAACCTCTAATACGTTTTTATCGGTTCTGGTACCCTTAAAACCCATTTTACCCATCATTTCCATGAATTTTGGGTCGTTTTTTAGTGATTCTACGTCGATTGGGGCGGTATAAAGGGTAATATCTGAGTTTCCATAGTTCTTTTTGAGTGATATATTACTCCTACATGTCTGTGATTGACCATCTATGGTACATTTATAAGGTGTTATGTTACCATATTCATTATTTATTCGATTAAGTAACCCTTTATCACTAGATGCAATACCAATATACATGGGTTTTCCGTCAATTTCCCAAATATATAACCCTTTTTCATTTGTAATGTTTTTTGCAACAAATGACACATAGAAATCCTCACCGCCAAATGGATTAACCAGTAATTTCCAAGCCGGCATTACCTTTTTTTTATGTTTTACCTCTAAATTAGGGTAATTTTCCATAAGTTTTTTAGCAAACTTACCCAAAGGTAGATTCAGGTTCTCTTTAGTTAGTAAATTTGGGTGTTGTTGGAATAAAAATTTCAAAATCTCACCGTTTTTGTCCTTACTTTTTCTATTTTCAGACTTTTTGGTTAAAAAATAAGAGACTTTTTTGAAATCTTCGTCTTCGAAGAATGGATTTGGTACTAAACCTTTCCACTGTATTATTGTTGGTCTAAATACTATGGTATTTAATGACGGTACTTTAGAAACAACCCAATTTTCACCACTTTTTTGTAAAAATTCCGAGTTATTTATTACTTTATCTTCTTCAAATATATAAGACTTACCTACCATGTTACTCTTATGTCTACATAACCTAAATCTTCAATCAATTCTTTTACCTGTTTAATTAAATTTTTAGAATATCTGTACTTATCTCTCCACCCAAAAGGACTATAGTCATTCTTGAATATTAGTTTCATCTCATTTTCTCCTTGCGAATACGTATCCGGTAGAAATTGAATTGCATGGAGTCTCTTCTCAACATCTAATTCTCTAATGAGTGGTTTTATTTTTTTATTTAGTACTTGTTTTACCCACTCATCTTTATTTGAGAACAATACTAAATACCTTCCAAATCTTAGTACATTAAAATAATCAAAAAAATCATCAACAATTTCTTTAATAGCTAATACCTTGATTTTATCCTCAATTAATTTATAAAAGTCAATGTTTATTTTTGCTCTATATGAACCACTAAAATCCTCAAATGTTACATCCACCGCACCTAAGTCATATAACTCAGGATGAGTACCTCTAAAATATTGGTCAAATAATTTTTTTAACTTTTCTTCAGGATTCATTCTAATAAATAGATTAATATCTACTTATTTCCAAAAACTTTGAATTACCACAATCATAAAAGCCAAAAATAAACAAAGTCCGTTTTTTAGGTTGATACCCTCATTCAATATAAAATAAGTTAGAACCATAACAATAAAAATCCCAATTGAAAATTGTATAAGTCTAACGCTCCATGCCGAACCAAACTCCATATACAAATATTGAGCCCCCCATATAAAAAGGTAGGTAATTGGGACACCAATTAATAGGACACTAACCCAAGTATTTTCTTTGAACCAATTCCATTTCATCGGTGCAAACTGTTGGAACCATGCTCCTGTCTGTGCAAGAGCAATAAATAGAATTCCTAATAAGATATTCTTCATTACATTAGACTTTCAACATCAATATTTCGAGAATTTAATTGTTGATGAAACATTTCTCTAATTCTTTTATATGCCTTGTATTCTTCATCGGGCATTGAGTCAGGAGCATATTTAGTCAAACTACGAAGTTCTTGTGAAAATTCCCAAATGAACAAAACCATCTCATCGGACAAAACAGCACGTAGGTGGGCTTTTTTATCATCGATGTCATTCAAGTCATATTTTAGTATTGCTTCCATATCACAAAGATATGAAAAAAAAATATTATATCCTAATCTTCGATAACCTTTTTTACACCAGTATCAATAAATGTATTGGGTAAAATACTATGAATAACTAATTTACCTATAATCAAACATAACTTGAATATAAACTTCCAAGCTTGTAAAAAATGCTGTACATATGTTATATTATTTTCAGATAAATGACTCATTATATAAAGAACATTAAATGAACTGAATTAACTTTAGCACCAAACTTATTTACAACAACACTTTCACCACTATCTAAGTGTCCCGCAACACATTCTTCAATCATCATTGCATAATCCTCCATATTATACCTATGGGTTCTAGTTTCAAAAAGTAATTTGGCAGATATATCTAAACTATAACGAACACTATCCCACTTATAATCAAACTTATGAAACCCAATATCATCCACCTGAATTTTTACAGGTAACCCATTACAAAAATTAATTTTACTAACCTCCTTTTTTATCAGTTTACCCAATTCTTTTGTGTAATTGGTGTTTTTTGATTTGAAGTATTCCATAGCATCTGTAAGAGCCTCAATGGTCGAAACATTAAAATACTCACGATATTCTAAATCGAATCCCATTGAATCCCAAAATTTCATTAAAGGTGTATATGTGTCTTTAGATTCCATTAGTTTTTTTCAAATCGTAAATGAATTTCAGGATTATATTCCATATTATTTGAAAGATAATCTTTAAGTTCTTCAGAGATTTTTCCGAAATGTTCAAATTCACTATCGTCAACATTGCCATCATATGTGAATCTAATAAAGAAGTCAGATTTTCTCAGTGTCAAATCATGTCTGGGTTGGAAGATGTAAAAACCATATTCTTCAAGTTCGAAGTTTGTTGCGGTCCAATTATCATCTCTAAACATCTCAGGTTGTGATAATATAAAATAATCAGTATCTACATACATTTCCATTAATTCAATAACTTGTTTGGTATAACCTTTCAAATAATCTCCAACGTCGGATGAAACTTTACATGATATAAAATCAAAATCAATTTCATTATAAAAAACACCCTTTATTTGATTATCAATACTGAAGTATGACCAAAATTCATCTATAATTTGATAAAATTCTTTATTATTTTCCAATATATTCCTATACCCTGAACTATAATCACCACCTTGCTTTAGATATTTGTCGGGAAAAAAAAGTACATTAAAAATATATGGATTTGTATATATATGTGTAAATTTATTTGGCGTTATATAAACATCAAGGTCATATAACGTCTTGAAGAATTTATCACATAATTTATTAAAACCGACTATATCCGCCATATAAATTATAAATATTTGATTTATTAAATAAAAAAAACCCCCGTAATTGGGGGTTTTTATATTTTTTTAGGTTATCTCATCATATTAGGTCCTTGACCTATACTCAAATCATTTGTCCAAATGACACCCATACCTAAAATTGCTAATATAATACCAAACAATACCAATGAAATTTGTAATATAGCAAGTATTGAGAGTTGTTCTGAAATTGAATTTGCAGCGTTTTCAACTTTTTTAATATCTAATTCTTTTCCTTTAAATAATTTAGAAACATTCTTACCAATATTTTCACCTTCACCTGGTGCTAATTCTGAAACTTTATTCAAAAATAATTTAGGGTTTTTTGCACTATCGCATTATGAAAGGCATCACCAATCGAACGGGATTTTTGTGGTAATTTAGATATTAATCTTTCGGCTAATTTCATTAATCTACCTTTATCCACATCATTAGACTCTTCAATGACCCTTCTGATGATTTTTTCTAAGTCAGATTCTGTTAATCTTATTACTTTTTTCATTTACTAATTTTATTTATAAATACCTTTACTGAATAAAAAAAAAATCACCAATCTGGGTATCTAACAGCTCTAATTGTTTTTTCAAATCTATTCTTAAAATACTTTTTTATTAATTTAATAAATTCTTCAGGTGAAAGAAATTCAAAATAACTTTTAACATTATCTTTAAATTTCAAATCTTCAATAAATAAAGTCCCATAGGTGTTTTTTTGAAATGGAACGTACTTATTGTCATCGATTTCAGAATTTCTAGTTTCAATTGGCAATTCAGATATAAAAAAAACATAATCATCACCGGCATCCTCATTCTTATGCATTGATATTTCTCCATATGCATTTTTAATAAGAACATCCATCAATCTCAATAATGTTTTTTCATTAATTTTATAATCCATAATAAAACTATTCTTCTTTAGACTTACTCAAAATCTCTTTGAGTATTTTACTATTCTCCATAATTCTTTTATGGAATTTTTTCTGTTGTCTACGACTTTTTGTCCATCTGCTTGTTTCTGACATATTAACTTTTTTTGTACCAATAAGTATATGGTTCTTCACCTTTGTCTTCAGTAAAATTGACATTTGAGCCAATACCATAACGCTTTCTAATAAGTAATTGTACCTTATGAATAGTATCACCAATTTCAGTTTCGTTTAGGTAACAATCGGTAATATCACCATAATATTCTCCAATGTCTGAACACTCCCAATCATTTGGTATTTTAAATTTCACATATAAAGTACCTTTTACATCACCATCATAATTTATACTTTGCCTACCAATAGTAGTGGTGAACCTATAATTATAAATTTTTAACCCTAATGGATTATTTTTTTTATCACGTAAAAAATCATCAACTGTATTTAAAATATCAATTTGGATTGTATCCATAATATCAGATATTGAAAGGATTTCATTACTTTTTTTATCACCTAAACTAATATCATAATAATCAATTAGTGATTTAAAATAATTATTAAGTGAATTGAAACGATATGAGAAATAATCTGTCGATTTGAAATCGACACCAAGTTTATCCCAAAGCTTAAATAGAGACTTTTTTATGTCACCGTACTCAGCCATTGATATTAAGTAATTTATAATAATATTTTTTATTGAATTTAATTGATTCTTCAATTCTATTCCATTTTTGTGTTAATGGATGTGCATACCAATCCTTCAAATCATTCAGAATATCTAATTCTTTAGCTAACAAATATTCCTCAGGATGATGATTAAAAAAACGTTTTTTGGATTTATATGGCATGGCTAATTCACGTAACTTGTTTTTATAATATTCAAGTTCGGGACTGTTTTTAATCTTTTCAATTTTTTCCTTATCGTAATAACCCATAGTATTTTTTAAAAATCAAATTCTTCAATATCATCATCACCAAACCAAGATTCAAGAATTATATCACCATATTCGTTTTTTATATAATCAAACACCTCATCATTTTCAAGAAACCAATATTCATCATAATCACCGTACTTGCGTTTAAACAAACGTACAATATCACTTATCATATTATCTGCAAACTCAAACTCATCACTATAAGAACTTTGGTCCGTGTATTGCAATAAATTATTAAAAAAAACAAAGAAGTTTTCTTCTATAATAGGGATTCTTCTTCTTAGCGCTAAACTATATTCATCACTTTCATTTAGAACTCTAAATAGTTTTTTAATTTTATGTATTTCTTCTTGTAATTTCATTACAATTGTTCTTTATGAATAAATATCCAAACAAATCCCTTTTTATCACACACCTATTAAGGTGAATCAATATACAAAACAAAAAGCAAAAGGGCACACCAAAAAAACAAAACCCATAAAAATTTTTTCATATAAATAAATTATTCAATAAAAGTGGATTCAATATCATCCCAACCAAAGTCTTCCATGGACATAAGTATAGGATTATGTGAAAATAATATCAAGAAGTAGGATTATACCAAATTTTTTCAATAGTTCCTTGAATACCGGGAATATATGACCTGTCAGAAACGGTCTTCGTTTCATTAGCGTTAGATACGGAACCTTTAACTTTGTTGTAGTCATCAGTCGGGAATGAACCTCCCGAATAATCCAACTCACCACTCATTGCTGTCCACTCAGGTGTTGTTTTAAATGTGGTAAATGATTTCTCTGATGGGAGATAATAAACTTGTTTTTCTTTAGAACAAATGATGGCAACAGGGTATGAATTATTCTGACGAATAAACTTACCACCAATACAGAAAGGTTCCATCTTAGGTACAGGAGGAACTGGTGTTGGTTCAGGTGTTGGTGGAACTTCTTCAGTAGGTGGAGGTGTGTCAACCAATTCAACTTTTTCTGTGATATTAAATTTGGGACCAATAGCGAAATAACCAAGTTGTTTAAACACAGAGTCACCACTATCAACAACCTTCATCATAAAATCATACATTTCTTTACTCAACCATTTATCACCAATCGGATTATCAGATTTTGATAAAACAGCATCCCATATCGTAAACACTTTAAATTTTGGCATCATTCCTAATACATAATTTTTGGCATCTTCACCCATAAAACCCTTACTAATAGAATCAAGTTTCCAAAAAAACGTTCTATATTTTCGAGCAATATTCCTAACCTCATTTAGTTCGTTTTCCATCTCCTCATTAGATATAAGACAGTCACTATATTCAAAAGGGCGTCCATAATGTTTTAATTCCCAATTAATATAACACATCATTGTTTTTTGATATCCTCCATGAATTACTTTGTTTACAAATTCATAATAGGTATAGTTCAAGTTTTTTGCCAACTTGTAAGCAATCAATAAAGGGTCCTTTGGGTCAGTAACAGTTATATCTGATTTTGCATAAGAACTCCCTTTACCTAATAAGGTATCATAACTAGTTTTACCTGTTGGCGTATCTTGTTCATTAAGAATATCATATATTCTTTTTAATTGGGTTTCCTTTATTTTATATTTTTTGGGCATATTACAATAAATACTTTATACGTGACACTTCTTCTGTGAGAGAGTCGTCATCCATAGGAAAATAACATGATGCTTTAAAGTCACCAATAACTGAAAGTCTCTCAGTGAAAAATCTATTAATTATTCCGGCAAATATTAATTCAAATTCAAACACATCCTTTTCTGAATCTTTTAAGGAATTATAATATTTTTCATAGGTAATCTTTTTTTTCTTACCAGCTGGCTCCCTAATAAAATATGATTCTGTGGGCCATAAATAACCTTCAATCTCAACATAGTCACCACTACTAAGTGACATATTAGTTGGGGTAATAACCAAATGATATTCCATAGGATATTGTTTATCTAATTCATAATTAGGACCAAAGTATTTTGTCCCATCCAATTCATACGCTTTATTTAATTGAATCAGACCTAACTCATTAACGTATTTAGAAAATAACCTATCTTTGACAACATAACCATCTGTTCCAAATTTGGAAAAATCAATAAAGGTATCAAGCAATCCAACATCCACATGTCCCAACTTATTCCATAGTTTGGATACTATAGGGTATACATCATCAATGGTCAAGTAATCCATATTACCATAAATATAAAATTTTCCCAAAATTTTTAAATGAAAAAACCCCCTCCGTTTTGGGAAGGGGGTCTTGTTTTAGAAATAACTTTCTTTATTAGTTCATAGATATCGGAGTACCTTTTATTTTACTAGCAATACAGTTAAAAAACTCTAGATAATCATCATAATCTTTATCTAAAGCAAATATTTCAGATGCACATTTTTGCATAATACTCCAATCCTTAGGGTCGAATGGGTCTGGTATTCTATTCTGAGACATAAATGTCATTGCTGCCGCAAGACAATTTGGAATTCTAGTTAGGTCATCTTTGTCAAAGAATTGCATAGCACATTTCATGACAGCAGTTTTAATCTCAGGGTCTGTATCCATGAATGAGTTAGGTTGTTCGTTGACAAATTTTTCATCTATACTTCTAATAGTTGCTCCAGCACTAGGTGATGTAATTTTATCCCTTCTAATATATGAATAACATGTTGAGGTACAACAACCAATAATACCATCTATTTCTGTACATTCTTTTTTAGTACCGTCAGCATAATGTGAATAATAAATGTCTTTAGATTTACACCATTTTTGGAAATCTCTAACACTTTCATAACCCGAACCTAAAATATCAATTTCTCGTGGCATTTCATGCTTACAAGGTTTAACTGTTTTTTTAGGTGTTGTAGGTTTTGTAGGTGTTTCAGGTACTGGTGTTTCACACGGACCCTCATTAGTATTGATGGTAATCTTGGTGTGGTTTAACATACGATTTACATATTCGTAGTCTCTGATTTTGTGACAACGTCCTTCTTGAGCGTCCTCCTCAACTTGGTCAATAAATTGTGATGGGGTCATCTTAACTCCATTGAAATAAATAAACAAATTTCGAGTACCTTTACCTAAGTTTGTTTTACGTAAACTTTCAGGTCCTTTGGCATATTTGTCATCTTCCAATTGGTGTTGTAATTCATCGGCCAATTTTTTATTTAGTGGTTCATCTAGGAAGTCCTCAATTCCAGGGTCACCTCCTTGTCTGTATCTGTGATAATTAACTTCAATTTCACTTGATTCTTTTAGAAAAGAATACATTCCAGCAATTTGATTTTTCTCCTCTTCTGATATAATTAATCTACGTCCCATAGTTTTTATTTTATAAATATGTTTTACTTGTTAAATAACACTTCAATTCGTTTGTTTATTTCCTCATCACTCAATCCCATTTTAGATAATTGAGATTTGACTGTACCAATCAGGTTTTGAAGTTCTTTACGTTCATCTTCCATTTTGGCGTCATCGTATTGTTTTCTCAATTCTTCCGCCTTTGACTTATCCATTTTAAGAAGTTCTTCAGGTTTAGTATTACGAAGAATGGACACAACATAATTTTGATAATCCTCCAATTTATCAGGATAATATTTGTTATAAAAATCTTTGGTATATTTCCATGATTCTCCACGGTTCATATTGTCCTTAACCCACGCAACCTTGGATATCAAATCCCAATCTCCTGATTTTAGAATCTCGTCCGTATCCAACCACCCTGTTTCAGGATTATAATATCCACCTTCAGCAAATGCTTTTAGGACATCACGCATCTTATTGTCATACTCTTCTTTTGCTTGTTTTGCCGCTTCTTTTTTACTTTTATAAGTTTCATCAACAAAACCATACATCTTTTCAATGTGGTTTTTTTCTTCTTCGGATATAATTAATCTTTGTCCCATTTCAATATATATCTTTATATTATGTAAGCTTGTATATAATTTCTTGAGTTAATTCCTCAGTTGTTTTTCTTTTACCTAAATCATTTAGAATGGAAATATATTGTTTCCCTTCATAATATTTTCGTATGTTATCTATTGATTGTTGGATATGGGATGTATCCATATTTTTTTCGGCAGCAATCAACTTTTTGTCCCCCATTTTAGTTGCCCTATCAATCCTACTTTGTTTTAAGAAGTTAAGATATGGCTCATCATCATTAGGATTTTTTGGAACACCTAAAATAAATAAATTTGGTAGATTGGTTAATAAATCAAAACTCTCTTCAGTTCCTGCACCAATATCTAACACTACTTTTGAATTACCATATTTTTGTAATAATTTATTTAAGACACATCTTTTGTAAGCATCGTTTGAAGAACCATAATTACGTCCATCAGCCGTCCTTATTATTTTCACCTCAACACCCGGTTCATTCTTACATAAATTTTCATATTCTTTACTTCCCTGTCTTTCATCAACATCAATATATTCAATACCTAATGTTTCAGCAACCGATTTCGCAGTGGTGGATTTACCCGCACCTGCAGTTCCGATAAACACAATCGGTTTATTTACATATGATTTTTCTTCTTCAGTAAGAAGTCCCATCATTTCTCTAATCCTTGATATGTTTTCTTGTAGGTTCATTAAGTAAATTAATTATATCTTTAACAATATCTGTTTTATCTCTTCTATTGCCATCATTATTATAAACACTAATAATATGTTTTGCAATTTCTTTATTTTTTATTTCTTCTTCTTTTGACTGTGGAATAAATTTGTTCCAATCTTTTTCCATATCCAATCCACCCCATCCTTTC
>Ga0070751_1002432_pt1 | contig 10635 bp, 10 predicted proteins | sample VirMetDEL_Aug_28_FD_78514 | JGI IMG/M metagenome (GOLD analysis project Ga0070751, IMG submission 78514) | Aqueous microbial communities from the Delaware River and Bay under freshwater to marine salinity gradient to study organic matter... | ecosystem: Environmental > Aquatic > Marine > Coastal... | reverse complement strand
GTCCAAGGAGTGCCGTTATACGGCGCAGTATCTCTAATAGCCAACACAGTGTTCCTTGATGACGAAGACGAGGATTTCGATAGCATAGCGGCTAGTTTCTTCAGTGAAGGGCTGTACTCCGGCGCGATCAACGCCACACTAGGCATAGATGTAGCGCCTCGTATTGGTATGACAAACCTAGTGTACCGGTCACTACCTAACCGCGAGCAGGAAAGTCTGGTACTACAAGCCATGGAAATTCTGGGTGGTCCTATCTTTGGTATTGCTAGCCGTATGGAAGATGGGTATGACCTAATAACTGAGGGTGAGGTGAGTCGCGGTATAGAAAGAATCCTCCCGTCCGTACTATCCAACGGTATGAAATCTCTACGCTATGCTACCGAGGGTGCTACCACAATGCGCGGCGACCCAATACTTGAAGACATAAATGCGTGGAACGTGTTTGCACAACTCCTAGGTCTGGCTCCTGCGGGGTATACCAAGCAGCTTGAAGTGAATGCGCGGGATAAAGGACTGGAACGTAGGATAAACACCAAGCGTACTGACCTTATGCGTGACTACTACATGGCCGCAAAAGAAGGGGATATAGATAGCGCCAACGAGTTACTGGAAGAGATGATAGCGTTCTCCGAGAGAAACCCAACGGCGGCTATTAACGGGGATACCCTAAAGCGGTCCATGCGCCAGCATAGGGTGACGGACGAGGTCGCTAGACAACTTGGTGGTATTACCGCAACACAACGCTCTATGCAGCGTATTATCCAGCGGCGTGCGGAAGATATGGGTGAGGAATAAAAAAGCCCCCTGCGCGGGGGCAAACTCTCTAAGGGAGAATGATGAATCTTTATAGTACTATAAGTTTATCTTAATCTCCATACCCGCACACCGTACCTACCTTTATCTACACAGACTCGTTTTATAAGATCGGCTTTCGGTATACCACTAGCGTTGGCAATGTCGGATATAGCGCGCTTTGTATCTATACAGGGTACGAACACAGACGTACCCGGCTTGAATTTAGTCCAGTCGATAACAATCCGCACCCCGTCCGGGGATATGTCACTATACTTCAGCCTCATCTGTGTCTTCCGCTACAACAGCCGGGTCTGCTTCTAGCTTGCACTCGATTACGTGCGTGATACCGATGTCCATTTTGGTGCCTTTACCCAAACGCTTCTTACCAAACTTGCCGTTCATCTGCGTGAATATCAGCGTCTTGATAGTGTTGTAGTCGTACTTATGGGCCTTCAACCACTTCTTAAACGGGGGCACACGTATGTACAGCTTATCTACATCTACCTCATGCCGCGCTACAAATGTATGGTTCGGCAAGTCCTGTGTACTCACCCGATCTAGGTTTGCTATATCCGGGTCTCTAGCGTCGGCAGTACTGACAATACGCAGGATGGAGCGTACGTTGTCCAAGTAGTATTGGTTCACTACGTCCTTTATGTCCATGTCTAGCTCCTGAAGGTCGGCTCTCTGCTCTCTAATCTTCTTGACAATCCACTTCCACAGCTTCTCCAAGTCCCAGTCTATTAGGTCAAGCTCTTTGGCGAGGGCGCATCCTGTATATACGGTAGCTCCTTGGGCCACCCAGAAACGCTCTTGGGGTTCGGCGTTCAATTCTGTAATAAGCGCTGAGCGGTTGTCTTGCAGTTGCTTCTTAACCTCTGCTTTGTTTTTCAAGACGTGCTGGATGAATATAGGCCCAGCGTGCCCGTAGTTCTCGGCTAGTTCGTCGTTGAGTTCGTTCGCCCGAATCGTGTCCTCTGCGCCTTGCAATAGTTTGGTAGCGGTATGGCTCAACACCCGTCCCGCTTCTCCTTTAGGCGAGGACCTATACGAACCGGCTACATCCACTATGCTGTTGTTGCCCGTGGTACCGCAGTTCAAAGACCAAGGCTCGCCCCTGTACCGCTCGGAGTTCTCGCCCTTATTGGTCATACGGTTCTTCTGTAAGCCATCACTGATAGCATAACAAAAATCACTAGCTGCCTCTGGCTTATAGTTGGACACTTCGTCTATGTACAGTGGCAAGTTTTTCATTACTTCCGCACGGTTCCAAGCGGAGTTAGGGGTGTCCTTACCGACCAGCACCAATCTCTTGTGGTCCCCCCATACCGATGCGCCACCCCACATACCTGTCGTCTTGCCTATACCTGTTTCAGGACTATTGAGGTTATAAATACAGCCGTGTATGCCGGATATAAACTCCATCAACGGCGAGCCAAAAGCTATACCGAACATATACTGATGCTGCTCAAAGCCGTCCTGCCCATAGAAACTAGCCAGCTTCTTCCACTTATCCAGCGAGCCTTTCTTTTTGAACATAGGTATGTACTGGGCGGTGCGTGAGCCTGCTGGGTTTTCTTCTACGCGGCTAGCGAATATCTCCTTATCCCCGACCACGAACGATTTGCAGTTTTCGGTCCATCCAAACTGTGTCTTAACCATGATGGGAGGGCCTGCCTTTTTCAGCTTAGCCATCCAAGCGCCTACATATCTCATAAGGTCTTTCTGCGAGTCCGGTAAAACCAATACGTCGTTTCTGTTCATCACGTTACGGAAGCTCTCAGTAGAAGCCAATTCCGTCTGCGACGCGATAAAGGAGCATTCCCCCTCGTGTGTGGATATATGTTTTATTTCGTAACAAGGCCCATCTACGGGGTCTTTCATACGCTTAGTGAGGTACAAGTCACTGTCGCATATTACGATTTCTTCCTTGTTGAAGTCCTTGTCTATAATTACTTTCGCTACCCCACCACCTTCGGGCCTTACGTACTTGTCGGGGTACGGGGGTATCTTTACTTTTTGCAGGGCCGACTCTTTCTTGGGCGCGGCTGCTGGGGCGTCTTGGCTGTTATCGCTAGCTTCATTATCCCCGCTAGCCCCCGCTTCTTGTGGAACTTCTTCCACATCGTCGAAGAACCCCTCGTCGAAAAACTCTTCCTGTACAGCGGGCAGGCGTATCTCCACCTCGTCCGTCGTAGCCAGCTTAAGCTCGCGGCATAGCGTTATGGGGCTTTTGATCTTGCCGTTATTTGGGCACCCTTCGCATAAGCCGGGGCAGTCCTTGTCAAACGTAGTACACAGGTGCGGGAACTCAATAGACGCCGCTATCTTGTCTGTCTCGTCGGGGCTGTAGTTACTGTACCCCTTTGATATTAGGTGAATTGCAGGCTCGCCATATACCCCATCGTCGTCGCATCGTTTAGCCAAGGACAGTACATGCAGCCACTCTGGGTAGGTAAGCTCGTCCGGCGTACGTATGGCTTTGTCGATGTGCGCACAACCGGCACCCTGCGCGGTCTTTAGTAGTATATTAGCAAACTTGTACGTGTACCTGTCAGTGCCCTTCGCGTTGTCCATGTCGGACTTATCCGCGCTGGAGTATTCTCTAGAGGCGAGAACTGGTATCAGACTGGCTGGTAGCTTTTCGGCAAACTCAGCTAAGCCTATTGGCCCTTTGGCTGGGGATATTACACGAACCTCTTTCGGTGGCTCGTCTTTGAAGTTATGTGTGTTCGGTATGCGTAGTATTCGCGCCGCGTCAGAGGTTACCGCAGGGTCTATTTGCAGTCCGTCCTGTAGGCACGCCGCTTTCAAGCTAGTAGCTACTGGCAGCCACTCTTCACGCGTATAAGGCCGATCTAGTGTCCAGTATACATGCAGACCGCGCCCCGAATTCACTATGGCTGGGCGGGGGATGGAATATTTTTTAGTCCAGTCTTTTAGCGCAAGTAAAGCGTCTTGCTGTGTTTTATAGGGCTTGTCCTTGCCACAATCTAGGTCTAGGAACAGTGCCTTTAGGTTGCGTACGTTTTCGGCTTTTCGGCTAGTACCGTCAACAAAGGAGCCTAATGCAAAGTACGCATCGCGCTGCTCCAAGTCAAAATTGTTCGCGGTTTCTACAACGGCATCCAATGAGTCATAGAACTTTCTTACTATCTTGCCGTCTTTTATGCCCGCTACGCAGTAGTACCCTTCATCACCCAACACCGTACTTAAGAACTGTTTGGTGTCCATCGTTTAATCCGTGTCGTAGAGAGTTACGGGTGCCCGAAGGCACCCGCCGTTTGCTTTGTTTTTAGTCGTCGAACTCGTCTAGCAGAGAAGCTAGGTCAACATCAGGTGCGGTAGCGTCTTTTTTCTTCTTGGACACCTTGACTTTGGGTTCTTCGATGCTTTCTTCCTCGTCCTCGTCGCCGCCAGCATTATCAAACAACGATGGGGCTTCAGGTTCAGGGTCAGCAACTTTATCATTACTCAGTTGTGGAACGCTAGTTTCTTTCTTGGACTTTATAGATAAAGTCACCAATTTCAGGGTTTCTTCGGACTTCTGCGCCTCCAGAGCTAACTGCAACTCCTCCTTGGTCAGGATACGAAGCGGCTTGAAACACAGCTTGGGGGTAGAACTGTCCGTATCGAACCGCAGCTCAGTAAGTATCGAAGCTAGTGGGGCGTTCTGTGCGTCAACAAGTCGGGCGTAAGTCTGTAAGCCCATTTTCTTCTTGTCGTCACCGAATACGCTAGTAGCAGGCAGCGATAACTGGTACACCGCGTTAGACCGTACGTTGCCTTCGGCGTCTGCAAGCATTACAGCTACACGTTGCTGGAACCTACACGCACGAGACTGGCCTTGGCCGGAACCCTTCACGTTCTGCGGGCAATCGAAACATGTAGTAGACTGCCTATTTTCTTCGTCCACGTCTGCGGAGGGCTTACCACTGCCGGAATCGGCAGACCAGCAAACAGGCGCAGTAGCCTGCCCAGCTACGAATTGCCCTTCGTAGTACATGCGAGATACGGGGGCAGTTTTAACAATCACTACGTTAATGGCGCGACCATCAAGCTCGCCCACTTCCTGTCCATTAACTACTTTACGGAACACCCCACCGCGAATACTGAGGCGGTTGGCACCACCACTAGCGCCGCCAGAAGCGTTTTTATCGGGTTCTAACTGCGCCAGCAGGTCTTTGTATTCCGCTGGCATGTTGTTGAATAAAGCTAAATCGGTCATAGGTCGTTATCCTCGTTGAAATCTATTTCCATCTGTTCGGTAATTTGGCCTTCTTTTTCTTGCTGCTCTTGGTTGTCGGTTGGGGCTTCCTGTTTCAGCGCGGCGATCACAGCAGGGACGTTAAAGCGGTACGTGTACCCCACTTTTATGTAAGAACTTTTTGGAATGAAGCCCTTACTTACCCACTGCCTAATCGTGCTTACTTTTACAGAAAGCGCTTCAGCGACCTCTTCAACAGGGACGTAGTTTGCTACATCATCACTCATTTTTTCCTCCGCACGGTGATAGTGTATTCGGTGTCTGCGTTCAGCCCCGGCGGTAGTACATCGGGGTTTTCTTCAAGAAACTGCTTCATGTTGCCTTGGTGTATGCGTTTCTCTAATAAGTCTACCGCTTCGTTCTCCACGATGAACCGGTTCATAGCTTCCCAGTCACTCGTCCAAAAACGATTTTTCTGGGTGCGCCAGAACGTACCAGAGGTGGTCTTTACAGACTCAACTCCAGTAGCTTTACAGTGTTCCAGCAGCGCCTGCTTTACCACGTCCAACTTCTCATTGAACGCTTTTTCCTGCTCGGCAAAGGCAGCAGCTAGCTCGTTCTTCTTGTCTCGAATCTTGATGTAGGTAGAAACGAGGCGGTCTAGGTCATGCACAACATTATCTGTCATGTCATCATCTCCTTAGCTATTGTTGTGTTTTATGTAATATAGTGTAGTTTGAACTATGATTCAAGTATGTCTTGGTACAAATCTATCATCTTAGTGTGAATATTTATCCGATCGTCCAACATTCGGTATAGGCGTTTCTCTACCTTCGAGCCTTCTAGTTGTACTACGGTACAAGGATGCTTCTGCCCAGAGCGATGCACACGAGCGTTGGCTTGCGCGTAGGTTTCTAGGGAGGACGTTGGCCCCCACCATACGATTGTATTAGCCGCCGTAAGTGTGACACCGTGCGCGGCAGCTTGTGGCTGGATGATTAGCACCCTTGGGTCTTCGGTTTCTTGGAACCGTTTGAATATTTCCGTACGCTTGGACGCGCCCACATCTCCGTTGATTACGTCGCTGGTTATCCCATCCTTGTCCAGCTTATCTTTTAGGATGTGTATGACATGCTTGAACGGTACAAAGATCAGCACCTTCTGGCTGGACTCGTCGATAACCTCGCGTAGTACCTTGTAGCGGTTCTTGATGTCGAACTCTATTGTCTCTCCAGTATCGCTATAGACCGCGCCACATGATATTTGTAGTAACTTGTTCATGTTGACTGCCGCGTTAGCCGCAGTTATTTGTTCTCCAGCAGCGGTAGTCATCATCTGTTTACGCAGTATTTCATAGTACTTATTCTGCTGCGCGGTTAGCTCCACTTCCCGCTTCACGTACGTCATATCCGGCAGGTCGAGACATTGCTCCTTGGTAAACCGTATTGCTGGTTGTAGTGCGTTGTACACGGTCTCTGTAGCATGGGGTTTCGGTGCCCACTTAAACTGCGTAACCTTGTACATCACCAGTTCGCGGAACGCCCCGAAAAATCTAGGTACGCCTCTAGGGTTAACAAGTTTGGCTAGTCCGTATGCGTCAACTGGAGACTGTGCAGCGGGGGTACCGGTCATCATCCAGAGCCATGTATCCCCCGTCATTATGCTCGCCAGCACCTTCCACCGCTTGGATTGCGCGTTCTTGTAGTGGGTTGCCTCGTCCACGATAATCAGGTCAAACCCGCCATTTGCAATATCATCTTTTACTATCTCTACGCCGTCGTAGTTGATGATTACAAACTCGGTATCGCTGTTGATTATTTCTTGTCGTTTTTTCTTAGGGCCGTGTGCTATGTCTACTGTACGGTGCATAGCGAAGTTAAACAGGTCAGCGCGCCACGCAGAGTCCATAATGGATAGGGGGCAAATGATAAGCACGCGGTTTATCTTGCCCTGCTGCATAAGAAAGTCTGCCGCCCATATAGCAGACGCGGTCTTGCCGGTACCCTGTTCGTTGAAACAGAAAGCGCGGGGGTTCATTGTCAGAAAAGACGCAGTGGTTTTCTGGTGTTCAAAAGGTTTATAGCGCCCCGGCCAATCGTACATGCCGAGAATGGGGGATGGTACGTCCTTTACGTTTAGGTTCCTTAGTACCCGCGCCTCGTCCACGCCCCATTTAACAAGTACTTCGTGTTCACCTACCGCCTTGCTCGTAGGTATCGCTGTTGTGATTTTTGCGGGATTACGAAGCCGCAGAAGCAAGCCTCTGTTATCAATTATTTGCATTCATCCTTATCCGTCAGTTACTTCTTTGTGGTCTTTTTCTTTTTGTAGTTTCTAGCGCGGTTCTTGCTACGGCTTTCTATGGTCACCCCATCCTTGTTGCTGCCGCCCTTGCTTAGTGCCTTCTTATGGCTAACGTCTTTCCCCTCGCGCTTGTCGGCTTTGCCGTTGTTGTTCCTGTCCACACTTTCCCGGTCTATTTTGCGGCGGGCGCGTTGGCGCTCCATCCTAGCTTCAAATTGCGGGCTGCCAACAGGTTTGTTCTTCTGTTTCGGGCGGTCTTTCGGATTCTTGTAGGGCATATCGTCACCTCTTACCATTATGCGGGCATTCCAGTACCACGCACCATGCGCGGCAAAGCCCTGTCGGCCTCGCGTTCCAAGTATCTACTTCGTATGTTTTTTCCAGCTTAGCGTATTCGCCAAGCCACTTCTTCCACAGATCAGGCTCGTTCTCTATAGTGTACGTCTCTTTGATAAACGCGTTACACACCACGAACAACAGCCCGCTCTTGACTACCTTCACCTCGGGAAAATGCTTGAACGTAGCCAGCGCCATCAGTTCAAGCTGCCCCTTGTCTGCATACTTCGCAGACTTGCCGGTTTTGTAGTCGAATATCTTGGCTACCCCGGCTTCCCTATCTAGTATCGTCAAATCCGATACCCCCCTGAACCACACGTTTTCATCAAAGAATCCGCACGGCTCAAGGTTTTCGGTAAGCCCCATCTTATATTCGCAGAGCTTTTCCCCTTTCATGTTCTTGAGCTTGTCCAGCGCCGCCAGAGCGTAGTCAAATCTAGGGTCTAGCTCCTGTACCACCCCACCCACATACTCTTCGGCAGCTTTGTGAAACTCGTTCCCGTAAAGTATGGCTTCGGTGTTGAAGTCTTCTTGGTAGTCCTTGATTACTTTAGTGTGGTAGTACTTCTTGGGGCATTGGTCGAACGTTTTTAGGCTGCTGAATGACCATGTGGGTTTACCCATTCCTTACACTCTCCGTAGTTTTTCCCGGTTTCCACGTCACCACGCACCGGAAGCCCTTCAGCCCAGTCGGGGGTGTGCCGCATACATTCATCGACGTAAGCCGCAGCTTCGTCAACTTCATCGTCCGGCACACAGCATACCACAGAATCGTGTACGGTTAGCAAAATAGGGTATCTCTTTAAAATCATTAGCATTTGGTCGGTCATTATGCAGCGCGCTATACCTTGGCACACGTTTTCTATGACCTTTCCACCGTAGATATTTACTCGGCCTCGGCGGGTCTTATATGAAAACTGGACGCCCATTTCCCCCTCTTTAGCCTTCAGGTCTCCGTACCGCATAATCAGCCCAGACGGCAGGCGTACGCCATTCGCTTCTGGCAACACCCTTAGCACCCCGGCCTTGCCTATGCCGTACGTCTCGCCTTGGTACATACCCATCAGCGCATTCTGTGCATCCCTCCACAACTGGGATATGTCTGCGTTGGCGCTACGGTAAATACGGATAATGCGCTTGCACTCCTCCTCGTCCACATCGACGCCCATACTCTTTAGCTGGTCACGGAACTTAACAGCACCCATGCCGTAGCCTGCGCCGAGGATTGTAGTTTTGCCTATGAAGCGTTCGGCGGGGGTAACGTCCCCTTCTTTCTTGTTGTAGATCACAGCCGCCATCTTCTTGTATACGTCCTCACCATTCCTGAACGCCGTAACTAGATCAACTTGTCCTGCTAGCCACGCTAGTACTCGCGCTTCGATCTGTGCGGAGTCGGCCTCGATCAGGGTGTACCCTTCGGGGGCACAAATACAGGACTTCAACACCTTTGCGTTAGGCCCGCGTGATGGTAGGTTCTGGAGGTTTATCTTATCCGAGCCGCCGAACCTTCCAGTATGTGCAGCATAGTACCGGATGGGTACGGGTAGTGTGCCTCTTATCCCTATGTCGATGAACCGCTCGGTGCGCGTCTCTTCCAATGTGCTTTTCAAACCTATTCGTGCAGCTACTAGGGCTTGTACTCGCGCATCATCGTGTTCCTGTAGGGCTTTGAATGCCTCGTCGCTTTTGGCAAACGCAAAGGTTTCCTTACCAGTACGCAAACTTGTTTTCATTGGCGGCGTAACGCCCAGCCGTTCAAGTGCCTTGGCAAACTTCGGATTCGACATTAGCTCGTCTCTGCCAATCTCGCACTCGTCCAGCAGCCTTTCTTTTTGTTCTTGCAGCGCGTCTAGGTGATCTTCCAGTCTAGCCACGTCTAACTCCAACACTGGGTCAACAAACATACGTAGCGTCATGTCGATGACTTTCAGCTCCTTCTTCGGGAACACCTTGGAAAATATGCTAAACAGCTTGTAGGTAAGATCAACGTCTTGGATGCAGTAGTCGCCGTATCGTTCTAGTTCTTCGTCGGTGAAGTCCTTTCTGCGCTTACCGATAGCATGGATTATTTCGTCCCCTTTCTGCCCAACTTCGTACATATCAGCAAGGTACCTAAGCGAGCCACCAACTTCGACACCATGCAGCGCACGCGCCATACACAACGTATCAAGATATAGACGAGGATGAATATCAAAAAGCCAACTAAGAATAGCCCCATCAAACATAGTATTGTGAGCAAGTACAGCAGATTTTTCCCAATCGTAGTTATCGCGTAAATAGGTCTTAAGCTCATTGTGTCCCCCGCTTAGCCAATGGGTATCTCCGCCGTTCACTTTTACGCCTACGCCTATCACTTCAAATTCGTGACTGCGTATGTACTGTTCTGTGGTTATCTTGGATAAGCTAAATTGTTTGTCGTAGTAGGTCTCAAAGTCTACGGTTATTATATCCACGTTACAGTAGTCCTCTCTCTTTCAGTGCTTGGTAGTTAGCTTTATGTGCTTCTTGTATTTCTTCTTTGCTTTGCCCCTTGTAGGGTACTGCTAGGCGCTCGGTTACCAGCGCAACGTTTATCGTTAAGTCCCCGCTGATTTTAATTAGCCCGAGGTATCGCCCGTACTTGTCCTTTTCTTTCGTTGTGATTCTGTAGGTTTCTCCAACGTGGAGCGTCTCTCCGACAAACTTCTTCGCCAAGAGTCCGGCAGCTTTTTCCTCCGCATCTCGTGTGCGGCACTCTGGAGTATCAACTCCGTAAAGACGAATGCGCTCGTTACAGCGCCAAGTATCGAAACCAAGATCAATATCCACATCGACTGTATCCCCGTCCACTACGTTAACAATTTTGCAGTTATACTCATACATCTCTCTTAAACCTCGGTATAAACCCGCCAAGCATACGCTTTATGGGGTCAGTAATTGGCTCGACGTTGTATGTAACCGCTGTGTGTTTGTTCTTGTGCGTGTCACTATCGCTGTACCTACTGCTGTAACCT
>Ga0070751_1002424_pt1 | contig 10657 bp, 5 predicted proteins | sample VirMetDEL_Aug_28_FD_78514 | JGI IMG/M metagenome (GOLD analysis project Ga0070751, IMG submission 78514) | Aqueous microbial communities from the Delaware River and Bay under freshwater to marine salinity gradient to study organic matter... | ecosystem: Environmental > Aquatic > Marine > Coastal ... | reverse complement strand
GGGAACTCATTAATTGAGGAAGCTAAGCAGTTTGAGAACGAAGCTAGAGAGAATAAGAAGAAAGCTAACGACCCAAAGAGTTTTGATCAGTACATAGCTGAACATCCGTTCACTCCTCAAGAAGCTACACTTCAAACTACAATCAACATCTTTGATGTTAGCTCATTAAAAGAGCAGTACAATAGAATCAAGGCACATAACCTTGAGAAGAATGGAACTCCAGGAATACTTTATCACAAAGGTGATACTGTAGAGTTTCGCCCAGACCCATCTATCCAACCTGTGCTAAAATTCCCCCACAGAAAGGATGATAATTTAACAGGGGGAGTAGTATTATATGAACCCCCATTCAAAACAAAAGAAGGACTGGTCCCACACAATCTATACGTCATTTGTCATGACCCATATGCACAAGGGAAATCAGCTTCAAATCAGTCCCTCGGAGCTGCGTATGTTATCAAGAGACCGAACAATTTATCTAAACCGGATGACATCATCGTAGCATCTTATGTAGGTCGCCCAGAAACACAAGATGATTACAACAGAATCTTGTTTATGCTATCAGACTACTACAATGCTAAGATTGGGTTTGAGAATGATAGAGGGGAACTTATAGCTTATGCAAAGAGATACAGAAAGCTACATAAGCTACAGGAAGAGTTTGAGATGCTAGATAAACGTGAACTTCAATCTAGAAACGTTAGACGTCAATACGGGATGCATATGACGGAGCAACGTAAACGTCAAGGTGAGCTATATATAAGAGACTGGCTAATCTCACCTAGAGGTCAAGATGAAGATGGGAAATCTAGTTTAAATTTACATCATATATACGATACTGCTTTATTGCAGGAACTTATCAAATTTAATCATAAGGGTAACTTTGACCGTGTCATGGCCTTTATGATTGGGATGTATCATACACGTGAGCTATATAATAAAGAAGTGCTCGAAAGTATAGATGATAGGTCTCAAGATGACTGGTTTGATAAGAATTATAGATAATTTATTAATTTTACGAGGATGTACGCAGGTGCAAAAATACCACAGCAAAGACTTCCTCTAAGGAAGAAAACCCAGAAGTGGAGAGAAGAATGCGTTGATGCGTTCATGGACTTGTCTAAGTTTGGGTTAAGTGAAAGAAGAAACTACCTCAAGTCACTCTACGACTACTACAATGGTGAGATTGATGATCAAGATTATAAGTATGTTCTTAAACCTTATGGTAAGACTAGAGAAAACTTCCCGTCTAAACTTAGGAATTACCCGATCATTAAACCCATTGTGGATTTGTTGCTTGGGGAGAAATCAAAAAGACCGTTAAACTACTCAGTAGTAGTTAAGAATGCAGATTCTGTAAGTCTTAAAGAAGAAGCTAAAAAGAAAAAGCTGACTCAGACTATTGAGCAGATGTTTGTTCAAGAACTTCAGAAGCAACAAAACCCTGAAGCTAAAGAACAGCAAGCACAGAATCTTATCCCAGAACAGATATTAGAACAGTTCGAACGAACCTATGTAGATGATAGAGCAATCAAAGGTCAAGCTGCTATCAACTACATTATGTATGATCAAGAGATCTACGATAAGTTTCAAAAAGCATTCTTTCATTATTTAGTAGCTGGGGAAGTATACTCTCATAAAGGGGTTAGACGAAATGAACCATTCTATGAGATTGTTAACCCACTAGATATTGATTACGATAAAGATCCTGATATTGAGTTTGTTGAAGATGGGGATTGGGCAATAGTTAGAAGATACTCTCACGCATCTACAGTAATAGATAACTTTGGGGAGTATTTAACTGAGGAACAAGTACTTGAACTTGAGAACCCAACACAAAACTCAGTTGATTCGTATTTACTCTACAGAGCAGAAGCATCAGGTTCAGATGATAACATCTACAGAAACAGACTAGTTGAAGTAGTTACAGTCTATTGGAAGTCAAGGAAAAGAATTGGGTTTGTGGAGTATGTAGATGAGTTGACTGGGAATGTTGAGCAGTTTGATGTAGATGAACAGTATAGACTACCTGCAGAATTAAAAGCTCAAGGAGCTAAGTTGACTTGGGAGTGGGTAAATGAGGTATGGGAAGGAACTAAGATTGATGATAGATTCTACATCAACATAGTCCCAATAGCTAATCAGCGTACATCATTAGACAATCCATCTACTTGTAAACTCCCAATCAACGGTAGAAAGTATTCTGATATTAACTCTAATAATATCTCCTTAGTACAACTTGGGATTCCTTATCAATTGAACTACAACATCTTTAAGTATAGGATGGAGTTAGCTATTGCAAGGAGTAAAGATATTATTGCGCAGTTTGATATCAACATGATCCCAAAGAAATGGGATATGGATAAATTCATGTACTATGTTGAAGGAACAGGTATTGCATGGGTTGACTACAATAAAGAGGGAGTTATGCTCTCTCCTCAACATCAGTCTGTGCTTGATATGTCGATTAAGACTATTGAGCAATACATCTTACTGCTTGAATCTATCATGCAGGAGTGGGAGAAGATATCAGGAGTTAACAGACAACGTCAAGGAACAATCGGGACATACGAAGGTAAAGCATCAAGCCAACAAGCTATTGTTCAGTCGTCACACATTACTGAAGATCTTTTCCGCAAATTTGCACGCTTTGAACAAAGAGAACTCCAAGGCTTATTGGATTATTCGAAAGAAGCGTGGATAGCTGGGAAGAAAGGGATGTATGTTCTCCCTGATACAACTACTCAATTCATTGACATTGATTCAATGGCTCATATGGAGGCAGAGTATGGGATATTTGTTTCTGATGCAGGTAAAGACCAAGAGAATCTCAGATATGCTAGAGAGATGTCTCAGTCTATGATTCAAAATGGGATGCCAGCATCTGCAGTACTTGAAATGTTTGACAATGAAAGTTTTAGCGGTATTAAGGATAAAATTAAGAAAGCTGAGAAAGCTCAGCAAGAACTTGCTCAAAAGCAACAAGAAGCAGAAATGCAAATGCAACAACAGCAGATGCAAATGCAGCAACGTCAACAAGAGCAAGAGTCTTTAGATAAAGACAAAGACAGACAGAAAGATATTGAGATAGCTCTCATTAATGCTGAAGCTAAAGATCAATCTGATAAGCTAAACTTAGATCTTCAAAAGATGGTACAAGACTTTGAGATCAAACAGAGAGATTTAGATCTTAAGCAACAAGCTTTAGATAAAGAGGGTGACTTAACTCCTGATGGGAAATAATATAACTTGATGGATAACGCAACTCGTAGACAGTTACTGCAAAGACACAAATCTTCTGGATTTAAAGGATCTATCATTGATGTGTTTAGAGCCTATGACCAGGGTATTGATTTGATTGGGCAGTACGAGCAAATGCAAGTTGCAAATACTCAGCAAGAACAACAGCAAGGACTAAGACCTCAACATCAAGCTGGGAATACTAATGCCTCAATGGCATTCCCAAATCAACCCCCTAATGCTTCATTTAACACAGTTGGGATGAAAGCCCCAATTGATATGAAGCAGTTTGATAACAAGGGTAACTTAGTTATGTCTTATGATAAAGTCCCTCCCGGAGTTACAGACTTAAAGATGAGCTCACAAGGAGGAACAGTAATTGAGACTCCTGCTAAGATGCAGAGTGGGGGAGTTAAAAAATATCAGACTGGGAGTTTTGTAGCAGAGAGTACTTATAGACCTAATTATGGGGAGCAAGCGTTTTTAAACCAACTTAACACTGCACCGATACAAGAAAGAGTTTTAACTACTAACCAAGAGTTTCAGGGAGCTATAACTCAAGCTCCAGACGAAGATCCAGAGACTATGCCTGTGTACAAAATGCTAGCTGAACCAATGAAGGCATTAGAGTACTGGCGATCTGATTACAATAGGGAAAGAGGAATACCAACTCAGGCTGAATGGGATGCTTTTGGGGATAGAAACCCATACGACTTAGCTACTTCAATGTACAATCCTGCGCAGATGGCTGTCGACTACTCTGAAAATGGAGCATTTGCAACCTTGCCTGGATTAGCTACTGCAGATGATTTAATTAAAGCTGCAGGCACATTTAAAAATTATGGTATAACTAATGCACACGAAGCTGGTCAGTTAGCTTATAATTTAAGAAATGGGAGAGTAGAGGGAGTTGCAGAAGAATTAGCTAATGCTGGATCAGTTATAAACCAAGGTGCAGCTAACGCTAAACAATTTTATCAAGATGCAATACCTGCATACTCCCCATATACATCAGGTAGTTACTATTTAAATAGACTTGCAGATAACACTCTTGCAAGACATCCTGAATTAGCAGCAACATATAAACCTGGGATGATGGGCTCACAGGCTACTATTAATGCAACTGATGATTTTGCAGAAAGGTATTTAACTTCTTATAGAGGAGTAAGAGCAAATAGCCCCGAACAAGCAGCAGAATATTTGACGTCCCCTTTTGGGAGAGGTAATAGAGCATTTGGGGAGGGAATATATTCAGCCCCAAATCCAGAAGCTGCAATGCAACATGGAGATTATGTAGGACAATTACTAGCAGATCCCCAGTTTGTGCGAGGGCAAGATCCTAGATATACTATGGGAAGAATTGACCATTTAAGAGTTGAAGGTGGTAAGCACAGACTAGGACTTCCTAGCATGTTGGGAAAAGATACTTATGACCAAATTTCAAATGCATTGCAAAAAGGAGCAGATCTTAATAGAGATGTTTCAGAGATTTTAGGAACTTCTAATGCAAGCAGTTTCCTTGCAAGTAAAGGTTATGACATCCCTGACTTTAGAACAGGGTTTATGGATGATGCAGGACAAAGAGTTCAAAGGGGTACAACCGAAGGAAGATTAAAACCTAAGCTAGTACAAATGGGAAGAGCCTCTGAGTTTAAACCTACTGTACAAACAATCTGGGATGATCTTAATAGTGGGATAGATTACAGAGATCCTACCCAATTATTTTTTAAAGAGCAAGGTTTCAAAAAATACGGAGGAGTACGTAAGTATCAAACTGGGGGACAGATAGATAATACAAGAGTTGCTACTCCACAACCACCTCAATATCAATTAAATCCGCTTCCCCCATCCCCATACAGAGATCAGGGAACTATAACCCCAGATAAAAGTTCCTTTAATGCTTGGAGAGATGAGGATTCTTTATTTGAGAATGCTGTAGAATTTTTTGATCCTACTGGAATTACGTCATGGGATGACGCTAGAAGAGCGTATAACTCTATGAAAAATAGAGGAGCATCTATCCCAAACTTAGATGAAGGATTAGATATGTTTGGGGCTATACCTCTTTTTGGGAGAGCAAAATTAGGAATCAACTTAGCTAAGGGAGCAGCTAAAAGATCTAAGGACGTTGTAAATGCAGCTAAGAAAGGATATAACTACTTAACAAAAGGTAGTGACATAATTAATAGAGTAGATGCTATTGAAGATGAAGTTGGATTCTTAGATAAAAAACAGTTTGGGGGAATTAAAAAGCATCAAACTGGGGGACAAGTAGATACCTTGTATGTAAACACTCCTGACCATCCTCGTATTCAACAATATGCAGATAGTTCATACGCTTACAATATGGGATTGCAGGGACAAGCAAAAGCAGTAGCAGAATCTCAAAAACTGCTAGATGAGTACAACAATAGAAATAAGTTTACTGGGTCTCATAAAGCTTTTGGACAAACATCTAGCATAAATACTAATACCTCAAATACTATAAAAGGGCTTCAACCATCTAGTACACAGAAAATTAACTACATGGCTCCAGCTCCTTACGACCCTAGTATTAATGTCCCAGTTAAAATCCCAGTACCAGGTCCTAATACTTTTCAGTCAGGTATAGTATATAGCTTATGGGATAAACCTAAGCAACCAGTTGTTTACAGACCTGAGTTACAACAGATGGATAAAATTAACCCATCTGCAATTTCCCAGTCTACTCCTAATGCTTCATTAAAGCCTGTGGGTAAGTACGTTAATAGTACTCGTCCACCTCAAACTATGTATAAGCAAGACCCTAGTGTTAGTACAGGACAGTACCCTATTGGGGAATACTTATGGGATAGTAATAGTAGAAGATGGAAGACAGATACTTGGGACACAGAGATGCAGAAAGCATCTAGAGAGCTAGCTATTCCTAGAGGATATAAATTAGGGGGAATTAGACGTAAGTGACATATTATAACGACAGTTGTAATATAATCTTAAACAAATAAACTAAATCACAAATTAAATACTTTTGAAAAATGGATACTGAAGATCGCAAGTTAGACATTAGCGCTATCTCCTTTGACGATATGTTAGGGGATGGGCTTGCCAGTGTTCCGGATGAACCAACACAAGAACCTGAGACTCAGGTTGAAGAAGAAGTTGTTGAAGAAGAGCTTGAACTTGAAGAAGAAGAATCAGAAGAGTCAGAAGACTACGAAGAAGATGAATCTGAGTTTTCTGAAGAAGACTCAGCAAGAGAAGGAGTTATTTTCGAAATAGCTAATACTCTTGGGTTTGAGCTTAATAATGAGTACGACGATACTGTAGATGGGTTGACAAACTTTGTAAGAGATATTAGTCAAGAAGCAGCTGAGGAACAATTGAATCAGTTGTTTGAGCAATATCCTGAAGTTCAACAACATCTAGATTATTTGATGTCTGGGGGTAACTCACAAGAGTTTATGCAGGCTTACAACCCACAAGTAGATTTTGGGTCAATTGATATTGCAGAGGAAGACGTCAATACACAACGAGCAGTATTAGCTAACTACTTTCAAAGTAAAGGCCACGATGATGAGTTCATTGGGGAAATGCTTGAAACATTAGAAGCTAATGGTAAGCTGTTCAGTAAATCTGAATTTGCTCGTAATGAGTTAGCTCAGTATCAAGAACAAGTTCGTCAAGAAATGTTTGCGCAACAACAGGCAGAATTTCAGCGTCAAGCACAAGAAGCTGATCAATTCTGGGAAGATGTTGCAAACAAGATTGAGCAAGGAAATGAATTCGCAGGTATTCGTATCCCTGATAGACAAAAGTCTAAATTCTTTGAGTACATCTCTGAGCCAGTAGGTCCTAATGGGGAGACTCAAAGAGATTTAGATTATCAGGAATCTGATATTGATATGAAACTTGCTATGGATTACTTAGTGTTCTCAGGGTTTAAGTTAGATGATCTCATTGATACTAAGGCTCGTACTAAGAGTGTACAGTCTTTAAGAGATCGTATCTCAAACCAAGAAGCACAAGTTAAAAATGCTAGAAAAGCACAGCGTCGGTCAAGGTCATTTGATCCAGATGATTTAGACATTAATGCGCTTTTACAATAAAAACAAAAACTAGAATATCATGGCTTTACAACAAGTCTTAAAGACTTATTACAATGATCAGCAGATGACCGACACTAACTCGTTGGTCAATGCTTTGATGGAGAAACCACAAGAACTCTCCCCAATTATTACTCACTTGGCAGGTCGCGAAGAGAAGAAGTTCCCACTCTCTTTCTTAACAGAAGGTGTAGGTAATGTTCGCTCTATTGATCGGTTTGAGTATGAGTACAGAGTTAAGACTCACGAAGTTAACGTACGTCCTGTAGTTACCGCAGTTGGTAACGGTGCAGGAGGTAGTTACTTTACTGTTACTTTCCCTGACAAGTGGTTTGTATTCCCTTACACCTTAGTATCTCAGTCTGGGGTATTGGCTCGTATTATGGAGCAACCAACCCCTGATGCAGGTGGGTATAAGTACACCTTGAAGATTGTATCTCCTGATGTATCATCTATTGATAGTGCAGATACAGCTGCAGGTGCATTGTGGGGTATGCTCTACGCTAACGTAGGAATTGATTTCTCTCGTGGTAATGCATCTAACTGGAGTGCTCCTGGTCTTGTAAGAAGTAAAATCGGTACAGTTCGTAAGTCTTACCACTTTGCTGGTAATGCTAAGAACTACGTAGCTGAGTTTACTCTCCCAATGAAAGAGGGTTCTACTACTAAGTTGTGGATGGACTACGAAGAGTATCGTCACATGCTCAAGTTTAAGGAGGAGTGTGAGATGTACTACTGGTATGGTCAGAAGACTTATGATGATAAGGGTAACAACCAAATGCTCGATGAGAACGGTCAACCAGTTATTTCTGGTCCTGGTTTGTTCGAGCAAATCATCAACAAGGACACTTACTCTACTTTGACTCAAAAGAAGATTGAGGATGTTATTGGTGACTTGTTCTACGGCATGACTGATGCTACAGATAAGCAAGTTACTCTCTACACTGGTGTAGGTGGTGCACGTGAGTTTGATAAGGCTTTGCGTGATTACTACAAAGCTGATACTAACTCTTACCTTCGAACTACCGAATCTAAGTTCATCACTGGTAGCGGTCGTAACCTCGGTATCACTGGTTACTTCACTTCTTACGACCACATTGATGGTCACAGAGTGAACGTAGTAAAAGTTCCTTTGTTCGACCATGGCCCAGTTGCTCAAGCTTCTATGAAGCACCCAGAGTCTGGATTGCCACTCGAATCTTACCGTATGGTATTTGTTGACCAGTCTACTTATGATGGAGAAAATAACCTCCAGATGATTAATAAGAAGGGTCGTGAAATGATGCGTTGGGCTGTTGCTGGTTCAGTTGTTCCAAAAGGATTTACTGAAACTGACACTCGCGCTAGTGATATAGACGGTGCATCAGTACACATGTTGAAAACAGCTGGTATCCTGCTTCGCAGATTTGATACTAGCTTAGATCTTCAGTGTGTAGCATCGTAATTTGTGTTTGGTTTGCAAGGGGGACGACTGCAACGGCGGTTGTCCCCCATTAACCATAAATAGGGAGTTATTCTTAATCCATAAATAAAAGAACAATGCGCAAAATTATGATCAGACGCAAGGAGGTATTAAACCATCTCCCAAAAGAAATTAGAGCCACTGCTAAAATTAAGATTGGTTCTATCTATGTTAATCGTCAACCACTCAAGGGTTTAGACGAGCATGAGTCTCATAGACTCTTGAGTAAACTTTTAGATGTCCCCCCAACTCACCCAGATTGGCCAAAGGCTGAGAAGAATTTTTGGGCATCAATGTCATTGAAAGTCCCATTTGAGGGAGTAGAGTTAGATATCTCAGTAGATGAAGATACTAACGAGCCCAATAACTTAATGGACTACATTACTTACAAGTGGTGTCAAAAGCATCGCCAAGTAGCAACTTCTGAAGAGGAGATGAAATCTAATCCTGCTAAGAAGTTCTACATCTACGATCCAGAAATTGACCTCGTTAAGAAGAACGCTAAGGTTAAGATGAGTAAAGATGCTGATAGAGAGTTTATTAAGATCAGCTCTGACGTAGAAAAGATGAGACGGTTGCTTCGAGTATTGTCTAAGGGATCTAAACCAGATTCATTATCAGAGCTTGAAGTAGAGAATCAATTGTACGATATTAAGAACTCTTCCCCAGATAGATTCTTGAAGTACTCACTCGACAAAAACTTAGATGTACGTGCTGAGATTGAAGAGATGATTGAACTAGGGGTACTTAGAACAATAGGGAATCAAGTAATCTACGGAGATGAAACTATTGGGGAGACTCTTACGGATGCAATTGTGTACTTTAATAACAAGAAAAGATCTGGGCAGATTAATGCTATGAGAGCTCAGCTTAAGGAACTTAAAGTATAATGACTATAGAAGAGATGCATATAGCAGTCAACCTGGGGGTGCAAAAAATTGCATCTTTCCAGGTTGACAATCTCTTGCCTGAAGAGATTGACCATGAGCTTAATATAGCTATGGAGAGATTCATCAAGCAGAGATATTCCCCAAATGGGAATAAGTATCGTGATGGATTTGAGCAATCTCAAAAAAGAATTGATGACCTCAGAAACTTAGTTGTAGATAGGAGGTTAAAAGCATTTTATGTAGGGGAAACATTAACTGGATTTGAGGTAGACAGAGTTGCATTACCTATGGACTACATGTTCTTAGTTAATGCTATTCAAGAAGGGTATTATAGTTGCTTAGGTAGTATTGAGCACATAACAAGTACTGCCTCATTTAAGGTTGTAAACATATCAATGTCCCCTCCTGTAGATGGGGCAATACTGACTGAGATATTAGTAGACGATACAGCTATCATATCCAACAGTAATGGTATGAACATGCAGTATGTCACTAATATCAACAACTATGACTCAACATACAGAAATAACATAGCTGTAGTTAACTCTCGTCCTGATATAGTTAATACCTCAGTTGCAGCTACCTTAAATCAGTTTACTGATTTTGAAGCTACCCCAACAGTAGATTCTAATACGTTGAAATTACTGCTAGCTACCTCATCTTTTGGACAAGCTGATACAATAACAGCTAAGTGGGTAGCTGATGGAAATACTTATCTTCAGGAAACTACATTACCAACTGTTGTACACACCATAACATCTAGAGAACCTTTGCAAGGAGTTGGGACTGCTAGCAAAGAACGTATGTGGTATGTTCAACATGATGATCTGTACAGCATATTGTACGATCCATTTAATACTAGTACTTACGATAAAATTAAGTTTACGATTCAAGAAAACTTTATTGACGTACATAGTGATAATACTTTTTTCACTACATTTGTTACTATTAAATACATTAGACAACCTAAACAAATGGATTTT
>Ga0070751_1002423_pt1 | contig 10658 bp, 15 predicted proteins | sample VirMetDEL_Aug_28_FD_78514 | JGI IMG/M metagenome (GOLD analysis project Ga0070751, IMG submission 78514) | Aqueous microbial communities from the Delaware River and Bay under freshwater to marine salinity gradient to study organic matter... | ecosystem: Environmental > Aquatic > Marine > Coastal... | reverse complement strand
TTAAGCGAGTATGCACCTGAAGAAGTTGCAAGTGCTTCAAAGTTTACATGAGATTGTCTTTCTTCAATATCATCTACTTTGAAAGCAAAGTATGAACCTTGATCAACGATAAGAGTAATTTGATCGTCAGCTAAATCTTGAGTAGAAACAGCTGTACCTCTCGCATAATCTTGTACAGTGATTGTAGGTTCTTTTATTATTTTAACAGTATCACCAAAGTTTTCAATCTCTCCAGCATAATCAGTGTTAGTAATATCTTCTACCACTGATGCTCTTCTGAAGAATTTTTGAACCTTTTGGCTAAAAATTTGTGGAGTGAAATTACCTGAAGGTAAGTTTCCATATCCACCAGCACTACCAAAAGCCATATTATTTATCTCCTATGTTAAGTAGTTAGTTTAGTTTAAGGTTTATTGTGTAATTCTACCTTCTAAACGTGCAAGATCAATATCTTTCTCATACTTCTCATATTCGTGAGGTTTCAATTTAGAAATCTCACCGATAGTCCAAACTTTTTTCTTTGGCATATCAGTATCAGTACTTTTCTTAGTTTTGGTTACAGCTTTAGCAGCTTCTTTTTTTATATCTGCTTTTTCCTGTTTGTTTAACTTACTAATGCCTGCATCCATTTTATATAGATCTAAAGCTCTAGCAGCTAATGACGCATTAGATGTATTTTCATACAGCCAACTTTGTATAACAGGATCTTGCTTACCAGCCCATTCATGAAATTCTTCTTTTTGTCGAATGTCATTAAAGTCTGGATGTAGTTTTAAAAGTTCTACTTCAGCTTTTTCCCTTGCAATTTGTTCTTGTTGAGATTGTAGAAATTGATATTTTTCTTCAACTTCTTTTGCTCTTGAATCTGCCTTGTTCATAGCGATGGTTTCAATCATCTCATAAACATCAGGATATTCTTTTCTCCATTGATCTAATTCATTTGTAGATTTAGGAGGAACAAATTGTTTAGTACTTGATTCTAACTGAGTTCGTAATTGACGAAGTTCATCTTTATGTTTTGAAATAGTAGAATCATAATGTCTTTTCAAATCGTCATAACGTTTCTTAAAGACTTTATCTTCAGCAGTTACAGGGCGTTCAGCGATAGGAGTAGCCTTGGTGTCTGTTGAGTCTGCAGTTTCTTCAGACGCATCGGTGTCCTTCTGTTCGGTTGCTGTGTTTGCCTTCTTGTCTCTCTGCTCCTGATGATATTTAGAAAGTTTACCAGAAAGAAAAGCTTTTGTTTCATCATCATCTTCACCACGATTTTTGTGATAAGGATTTTGATTGGGAAGCTTAACTTCCTTTTTTACTTCTTGAGTTTCTTCAGTTGCTTCAAGTTCTTGTTCAGTTTCCTGAACGTTGTTTTCTTCTTCCATTATTTTTACCTCTTAGGTTGAGTGCCTTATGGATAAGGGTAGCTCTTAGACTTGTTCCATATTTTGTGGGCTAGTCATTAAACCTTGTGGCTGAGGAGCCATAGGTTGACTAGGTGGCACAGTTGTTTGTTGTTGTTCCATCGGTTGTTCTGGCATTGATTGTGAAAGAATATCTGTCATAAAATTTTGAACAGCTACTTCTTCATTTTCTCCGCCATACCTTTTCATTGCAAATGATTTTACAGTTGATAAAGGTATAACTACATTGGGTTCATTACTACCATATGCGTCCATTACTTCTTTGAACTCTGGTATAATTTTACCTAATGCAGTTTTAACAGATGGAGATAAGACAGATTGCAATGCTGCCGTATCTTCATCCGTTAAACTTTTAATTCTATCAGCAAACTCAAGTTCCATTTCTGTAGCATCTGGAAACTGTTGTTTTAAATCGCTTACAGGTTCTTGTGCTGTAGGTTGTGGTTTAGCTTGAGGTTTTGGTTGACCTTTACCTAAAGCACGTAAGTCTGGTGCTGCAGGAACATCTGGTTTTGTATCCATCATTCCAGTTGTAGTGGGTCTTCCTTTTGAGTCTATTGCCATATTATTCTGATATCCAATCTAAATTTTTGTTTGTATTATTTAAATCTATAATATATGATTGTATCGTGCTTTCTAATTTTGTCAAGTGTAAATGATTATTATATAATTTATGTAATGCCATTTCACCTGTTGTTGTATATATATATTTTAAATTTAATTCTTTTGCTAGTTCTTTTATTCCTTCAAAACATTCTTTCATTGATTTAAACAATGTTAGTTTAGGAATATTAGGATTTGAAAATATACCATACATATATCCTAATGTAGAACTTTTATCGGTATATAATCCAGCAGCACATATATCCTCAATGATAATTCCAAGTTCTGGTAAAATATCTTTAGGAATAGGTGATTCCCATTGATGATCTTTAAACCATTGTTTTAAAGTTGGATAATCTTGATTAAGCTGCCAACGTCTTCTGCTCTTCAAAGTCAAAGTAATCTGTAAATAATATATTATTAATTAGTATTCTTCTATTTTGTGAGCCTAATGTATAAACTATATGTTCGTCATTACCTAGTGATTTAGCAAATTGGCTTTGTTTAACCTTTAACCATTTACCATTTTCATTAACTAAGTGTTCTCCTGAAACTTTAATTCCTTTATAATCAAATAAATTATTAATTAAAAACTTACCTGTTGCAAATACTAATCCACCAACTTCAAGATTATCTTTAATATCAATATCTATAATTTTCTTTTCTGAACCATCAGCCATTCTAATTAATGTATCTGGTAAGAAACATCCAATAACACTTCCTATCGCACCACCAATTGCACCACCAATAGGTCCACCTACTGCAGTTCCAATAGCTGTACCAGCAGCAGTTGCAGCACCGCTTTTAACAGCTGCACCTACATCACCAGTTTGGGCAAATGTAGTTATACCCGATAATAATCCAGCACCACCTGCACCACTAAAACCACCACCGCCACTTGTACCCATATAACCACCGCCAAATCCACCGCCAGTATAAATAGGAGTTGATGATGTTGCTGCACCAATTCCCATTTGTTTCATTAAATAAGCACTTCCAATATCAGCACCTACACTTAATGCGGTATTAATTAATTTATCTTTTGTAGATAATTGTTGTGGTTGAAATAGTCTTTGTAAATCTTCTAATGAAGGACCACTAGTTGTTTGTGGTCTAGTCATTGCAGCAATTCTACTTGCTTTTTCTATAGGTGTTTCTTTAGTAGTTGCTGCCGTTGCTCCTGTTGGAGTTTCTAAAGTAGTAATTTTAGTTGGTTGTTTTTCTTCTACTAATTTAGTTTCACCCTTTGTCTTATACGTTCCTGTTTCTGGATCATATTCTAATTGTCCTTGACCAGGTGCTTCTCTCATAACTTTTTGTGTTTGTTCACCTAAAGTTGTAGCACCTACTAATTCTGTTTTTTTATCAATACCTTTATATGCTTCAAATTCTGAAGTTGTAGGTGTAGTATTAACGGCAGAAGATTTTAAATCTTCTTGTACACTTAAAAGATATTTACCTAAATTATTTTGTATAAGACTAAGCATGTGTTATTCTTTATTGCGTTTGTGTGCCTCTGGCAGATTGAGTAGCTGCCGCACTAAAGCCAGCTTCCCCTGGCATCGGTACATTACCTGTTCCGATGTTGCCACCTCCAGCTCCTGATGTATCTGTTGGCGAAGCTCCAGCAGGAACTGCTCCAGGCGTTGCCATTTGGTTTTGTCCTCCAGCAGAGGTTCTATTAGTTTGATTTCCATTTACCATCCCCATTATGTTAGCATAAATTGCTGCTTTCTCAGGATCATTGATTAGTTGTTCTGGATCAATATCAAGTGATTTAGCAATTTCTTTAAGACATGTGTGCCATCTTACAAACGGTGCAAGCGAAGGATTTGAAGCTGTTTGCATAAAAGTAATTAGTCTTTGTGATCTAACTTCTTTTTGCATTAACGAAGAAGTACCTTCAGCTTTAACTTCTAAGTCTCCTTTTATTTCTGGAGCATCATCATTAAATTGCATGTTCCAATGATATAATGCTTCACCTAGGGGTTTCAAGAGGTAATCATCAATATTTTTTATAACTGTTTTAATACTTAATGCTGCAGCACCCATCAACATAGACATACCAGAAGCAGTTCTAGTTGTAGATTGAATACCAGTAGCACCATGTGAATACGATGGTATGCCTGTTGATTCATCTGCTAGTTGTCTAAACTTATCAAACATTTGTAAATTTTCTACAGCAGTATTGGGAAACTTTAATCCATGAACAGCTTGACCTGTTTGACCACTTTGTCTTCTAAATATTTTACCAGGAAATACTTTCATATCCTGACCAGGTACTAACATAGTTTCATCAACATCAAATACTAAGTTACCTGCTAATGCCAAATTATCAATAGCCATTCTAGCATGACCATTCATAATTTGTTGTGAGTCTTCCATATTTTCTGCAATACCAACTCCAAAGAATTGATAAGGATTAACTTCATATGGACACACTAAATAAGGAATTCGTTTAGGAGTAAATGGATTTTCTACTAATCGTAAAATATGATTACCACATATCCATGCATTGACATGAACAAAGTCCATATCATCTTCAACTTCTAATCCACATTCTCTAGCAACATCTGCATCAAGAATACCCCAATATTCTAAAACTTCAAATCTATTTTTATAAATACTAGTAATATTTTCTCTATCATATAGTGAAGATTCATATCCTCGTACTTGATAGTTAGGTCCTTCTTGTAAACATGTTTCAACAGCTTCTTCGTCAAACATAGGTTTCTTTTTTAAATCAGCTAATTGCTGTTTATTAAAACTATGTCTTTGAATTACATAATCACAATCATCAATATTCGTAGCATTTGGATCTGGATAAAAATCCCAACAAGATACAGCTTCAATACTTGGAACTGTTTTTTCTTTTGCTACATAAATATTTACATCTTCAACTCTATCATAACTATGATATGTTTTTGTATTACTAAATGGACCTTTAATAATTCCTGTACCCATTAACGCCATTTCAAAAAAAGTATGACGCATAATAGTAACAGCTTTAGATTCTTCTAATTGATCATGAACTAATTTTTCCATAGCTTCTGCAGCCATGTTAGCTGGTTCAATTTGAGGTTCACCTTGAATAGAAGACCCTTCTTCAAAACCTAACTTTTCATAATCAACAGATAAAGTTCTTAATAAATCAGAAGCAGTTGCTCCAGGAGGAATAGTTTTACCATCACCTACGTAACCATAGATATCCCTTGCTTCTAAATTTTTTGGTAATTCCTCTTCTTCTTTCTCTTGTGCTTGAGGATTTAATCTAGCATACTCAGCACTATTTTCTGGAACAGGTGTAGGTTTAATTCCTAATGGAAATTTACCTTGAGAAAATAATACTTCAATAATTTGACCGAACGCAGCAAGAACTTTAGTCTTTGTAATTTTTACAAATACTTTAGATTTTTCATTATCACGAAAAGCCATTTCAGGACCATAGATACCTCTATAGTTTCTATAAGCTTTTAACCATCGTTTCTCATCATATATCTTAGAAGTTTCTGATTCTTGAAACTTACTACGAATATGACCAACAAGATTATTACCGTGATATGAGTCTTGTTGTTTATCGTCAGCCATTATACTATTAGTTTAAATTAGTAATCTCTTTCGTCTGCCATTTTAAAAATAGAAGCATCTACGCCAGACTTAGATTTGTTTTTTGGATATTCACCTTTAGTCATATCACCATGCATGACTTTTTTGTTAGGATCCATAGACATCTTTTCTTTCATAGTTTTAGCTTCAGCAGCAGTAGATAATTCTCCGTGCTTTATTTTTTTCATCATGATGTTTTCTCCTGTTATTAATCTTGTACTTTAACTGGCTTGCCAGATAAATTAGTATATCGTTTTAGTTTTTCCTGTAGATTACTTCGTATAGTTTTAAAAGTTTCAGGTTCAAATGCATAAGGATTTTCTTCTACTTCTTTTAATACTTGATAAGTTCGAGTAAACTGTACTGGTTTTTTTGGTGGTAGATCAGCCATTATTAATATTATAATTAGTAAATTAATAATCTTTTTCATCAGCTAAACTAAAAAGACTAGCTTGCATATGTTCTGATCCTGATTTAGAAGGATAGTTAATATCCTTTAAATAGTTTTCAGATTCATATTTGCAAGGTGCATCTTTACTAAAGTCAATATTGACAGTTGGTTGATTGGGTTGTTTACCATCAGCAGCTGTACTTAATTGACCTTGAGTTATTTTAGCTTTTGGATTAAATGATTTTTCCATTAGTCCTCGTCCTCCTCTTCATTATCATCATCAAAATCTTCATCCTCTTCAAACTCTTCGTCTTCAGATTCTAAAGCTTTATCACGAATTTTTTGTAAATCTTCTTCCATTCTATCAATAATATCTTCTAGTGTTTCTTCTTTCTTTTTTTTAGGCATGGGGTTTTCTCCTATTATTCTTTGATTGGTTTTATTTTTAATATATTTTTTGTGGGTATCGTTGTTGTTGATCCACCTTGTTTAATATCTTCGTTTTGTTCAAAACTAAAATCAGCTATAAGAGTAACTTTAAATTGGTCTTGATATACTAACCATCCAACGCTACAGCATATAGCTGTTTGTAATTTTTTAATATCTACAATATCATTCCAAGATGAGTCTGAAACAATATCTTCCCACCAGACTTTGACTAGTTTGTATGGAAAATTTTTTTTATTTTTTTCTGGAAGTTTTTTTACTTTTCGCTTTAGTGACACCTTTCAACTTCCCTTTGTTTTCTGTAGCATAAAAAACAGCAGTACCTTTTTTAGCACCATACTGTTTCTCCATAGCTTTTTTAATTTTTTTTCCTTTAGCTGTAAGTGGCATATTAGTATTTAGATTTCATTTTCTTTCCACTTTTTTTAGCGGCTTTTTTTGCTTCAGCTTTTCCCTTTTTTGTATAGGGAAATTTTTTATTTCCTACCATTGGCATAGTATATTCTCCTAGTATCCAAATTTGGTATCTACTGGTATGAAGTTAGATCCATAATTATTATTAAAAGCTTTAGCATACCCTGGATGTAAAGGTCTACTCATACAACCATATCGTAAAGCATCATATGCATGATCTTCTGCCTTTGTATCTACATCTTCAGGATTGTTACTATCAATAGGTAATGTTCCTAAAGTTCGTATTAAGTTACGGCATGTAGAAAAAATTCTAAGTCCTGGTTCTTTTGTATCAGGATTAATTGAAAGTCGTTTATGCACTTCTAGTTTTCCACTGATTCTAGATTTAGGAGAACGATCGGATGGTCTCCATCTACATCCAGCTTGAATCATAGTCTCTGCAATACTTGGTCCAATGTCTCCACGTTTAGCCCAAGTACTTGAGTCTAGAACTCCATAAGCAACATGCTCACCATGTTCTAATTCTAAAACTTTTCTAGCAAATACGTCTGCAGTTAGTTTCGTTGTGTATAATTCTCTATAGCACCAAAGATTGTTATCGTAATCAATAGCAAACCAAAGGCAACAAGCAGGAGAACTATAACCCCAGTCTGCAGCACGAAAGCGATACCAACCTTTAGGAATCTCAAAAGGTTCGACAACATGTGTATCCTTTTTAAATTCTGGAAAAGATGAATCATCAAAAGCATCCCAATCTCCATCTAAAAATTGTCTACGCTGAACTTCAGGTAAAGATGCTAACATGACATAGTAATCATCTGTTTGCATCAAGGATGGATTATCTTGAAGCTTAGCTGGTATAAATCTTCTGGTAATTTTTCTTACACCTGTAGGTGTGTTAATAGAAATCTCAAATGTCTTATTAGGTTCACTTGGATCTACAAACATTTCTCTTACCCATTGTGATCCTATGTTACCTGGATTGCCAGTGGCTCTCATAAACACAGGTATCTCTGGGTCTACAGATCTTAACGAAGATCGTAAAAAATTATAAATATCGGGAGTAGGATATTGTGGTAACTCGTCTATTCCTATCCATGTGTAAGATTGACCTTGGTAACGTAAAACGTCCTGCATGTTTTCTGCATAACCAAATTCGATTCTTGCACCTGATGGAAATCTCCATTCCTTTTCTTGTTCTCTCCATTTTGCTCCTGGAAATGCCCTTGAGTATAATCGCTGAGAATGATTAATTAAATCTCTCAACTCTGGCATTGTCCTCCTTATTAGCAGTGCCCTATGAGAAGCTTTCGTACAATAACGTAACGGGTCAACTAACATGGCGTAGGATTTACCTCCACCTCTAGCACCACCATAAAAAACTTCTCGTTCTGAAGCTGCAAGAAAATCTGTTTGTGGACCTACATTAGGTTTAAAGATTACTTCTTGCGATTTGATATGCTCTTGAACATTATTAGGAACACTTTCAATTATGTCTTCAGTGAGTAGTTGTGTTTCTTTTCCGTCTAGTACTTGGTTAACAGTCTTTAGTTTATTTTTTAAATTTTCTGCTGACTGTTTTGCTGAACGTAATGTTTGCTCAGCTTTCGCTACTTTCTTTCTACTTCGTTCGAGAGCTTGTTTTGCAGATAGCTTAGCCTTCTGCCTTTTCTTCTTGATGACCTTCTTGGGTTTCGGAGGTGCTATTAATTCGTTGTTGTAATCCGACATGCGAAATGTATCTTCCTGTTTTACGATGAAGCCATTGTGCTGTCTCTCTTAAAGAACAGGTTTTTAAATATTCTTTAGCTTGTTGTAAAGCTTCTAATTCTTCTTTAACTGGTTCTATATAGCCTGCTTCACCTGATGCTTTAAAACCAAAAGGAATAGTCTTTCCTCTTTTTTTAATCTTGATTGGTTCCATCTTTGGCAGGTAATATAAATATTCCATGCATTGCTTTCATGTTAATATCTAACTGATCTTTTTTCACAATGCCAATTCTATCTAGTATTTGTTTGGCAGCTTCCATACGAATGTTAGCATGGGGAGTAGTTCCATCTTCATCTAACATATCAACCATCTTGGTTGCTGCTTTAGCAGAATGTACAGCTAAATAGTTTTCTGCTCTAGCTGTTATTTCTGATTTTAAATTCCGTACGACTTTAGGATAACTTTGTTCTGAGTATCCAGCAATCTCACCTGCAATCTTGGGATTGCCTTTTGCTTCCCCGAATAATGCGTCTAGAAACTTTTCTTGCATCTCGGTAAGTTCTTTTTTGCTTTCTGGTAGAATAGTAGAATCCATGTCTAGCATTTACCTCTTCTAAGATTTCCCAGATATTCTTATTCGTCTTCTCCTGAATCATAGCCAAGTCGTTTATTGAGATATTCTCTCAAGCTAGTACTTCCTGATGCTTTTACATCTTCTGCAGTTGCTGTTGAAAATGACTTACCACCAAACATGAAAGAATCTACTCCTTCCATTCTAGCTCTTTTAAACTCTTGACCAAATGATGAAACAGTAGATTGAGGTACAGATTTAGTTTCAGGTTTAGACTCCTCTATCTTAGGAGCTTTAATCTTTTCTAATCCTGCTTCTACATCTGCCTCTTTCATACGCTTAGCTTTTTTTTGTTCAGGTATGGTTTTACCTTTTAGCTTAGAAAAGAAACTCTTAATAGCTTCTCCCCTTTTACTTGCTTCGTATTTATTACGCATACGTCTGACTTCAGGAGTCATAGCTTTTTGTAAAGCTCTTCTCTCCTTTGTAGTCATCGGTGCTTCATCATACATGATATCTGATTGTCCGTATTTCTTTGCCATAATAATTCCTTAGGTATTAATTAACAAGGCTCGAGCCTGTATTGTGTGGGTGTACCAGTGATAATCCCTTTATGTATAAACTAAAGTTATGTTGTTGTGATTCGTTTGATAGACCCATGATTATCTATTATAGCAATGATTGGGAATATGTCAAGAGGTAATATAAAAATAATTTTAGGTTACCTATTGACAATTCCTGAAAATAGGTGTATAATGTACCATTAAGGGTACCCCAGGGGAGCATTAGTATCATTCATAAGGGGTACTAAAGGTTCCCTTAAGATATAGCCCAGGGATATATTAGGGTAGAATATTTATCCCTGAGATATAGCCACCAAGTGGTTAACAAGGGTATTTGATATTTTCCCATGAGTGCATATGTCTAGTCCCCCCAACCCCCCATGTCCCTCGCGTATCCCCCCTGCGTCTATTCAATTTTTATTCTAGGCAAATCAAGTGTGCCATTACAATCTAGTCAAAGGTACTTAGAGGAATACTAAAGGTATTTTTAGTTAACACTTGTGGGATAGAGGGGTAGTACAGATTTTTGTAAGTAATAACCCTAGTGTTAATCAAAGGTATTCTGGGGAGTAAATTGGGGGCACAAAAAAACCCCCCTAGGAATTAACCGAGGGGGGCTTAGGGGGTAAGCTAAAATTTAGGCAACTCTTTTCTCAACTTGCTCTCCATCAATATCAACTTGATACTGACTATTGAATTGAGAAATAATATTGTAACCATTGTCCAATAATGATTTGATTGCCTTGATTTCATTAACAACGCTGTCATCAATAAAATCAAAAAATTGAACATCTTTTTTTTGAGCATACTGAATAGACTTAGTAAGATACTTTTTGAATTCCCTAGAAATATCTTTGAAATTCAATTCAGTTTTAGCGTCCTTAGTTTTTGGCTTGCGAACAGCAATTTTTGTAGGGTATTTAATTTTATAAAC
>Ga0070751_1002418_pt1 | contig 10677 bp, 19 predicted proteins | sample VirMetDEL_Aug_28_FD_78514 | JGI IMG/M metagenome (GOLD analysis project Ga0070751, IMG submission 78514) | Aqueous microbial communities from the Delaware River and Bay under freshwater to marine salinity gradient to study organic matter... | ecosystem: Environmental > Aquatic > Marine > Coastal... | reverse complement strand
GGCGGTGACCTTGACCAATTCCGAGCAACCGGTTGGACTATCTACACACAACCCCAGGCAGCAGAGTGGGCGGGTAATATCGAGCCACCGGATGAAGAGCCGTAAGATGGAAGCAGTTGACCATGCGACAATGGCCGCTCTTGTCGGGGCGGTCGTTCTATTCATCAACAAGGCATCATCGGCTCTTGACCAATGGTCGGCGAAGAAAAATGGCGGCACGGTCTACGATAACGTCAAGCGTATGCAGGACCAGGCCGACCGGATTGAAGATGAAGTGAAGGACTTGCGAGATAAGATGCAGCGCACCCATCGGGACCTGTGCGAGTTCCGCGAGCAGTTCAACACATACACGGCGTATCGCAGGGGGCTTGATGATGCGCGCAAGGAGGGTACCAATGCTTAAGGGTAAGACTAACGGGAAAGCCAGTTCAGAGTATATCTTGGCACTGGTCGGTATGGTTGGCGGTATGGTGATTGCGAGCATCGAAGGCTTTCAAGGTGAATCGTCGTGGCTAACGCTTGCAGGTACGCTCCTGAGCGCGATTTGTGGGGCGAGCTATACTGCGAGCCGTGCGAAGGTAAAGGCGGCTCTAGCGGGCGCAGAGGCGGTTGCACAGGTGGGAAAGCAGGAAGCCAACTCACAAGGGGAATAGAGCGTGCGTTGGCCAAGGTTCCGCAAAGTACTGGCTTGGACTTCGGCGTTGGGCTCCTTAAGCGCGACGGTAAGCTTCGTGGTAGTTTGTCTGCTGCTGCAAAAATCAACGAGACCGTATCATTCGTCGCGAACGCACACGCCGCGTCGACCCAAGACTGGGCCGCTATGGCCGGATTAAAAGTGAGGTGGTGACATGGCAAAGAAAGGCAGCATGAAAGGCCACACCATCAAAGGTGGCCACAAGCGCCCTACCAAAGCCGGTGCTGGCATGACGAAGAAGGGCATCGCCAAGTACCGTCGCGACAACCCCGGCAGCAAGCTCAAAGGTGCGGTCACCGGCAAAGTGAAGAAGGGCAGCAAGGCCGCTAAGCGCCGTAAGTCTTACTGCGCTAGGTCTGCCGGTCAGATGAAGAAGTTCCCCAAGGCCGCGAAGAATCCTAACTCACGTCTGCGGCAAGCACGCAAAAGGTGGAAGTGCTGATGAAACTCACAGACCATTTCTCTTGGGATGAGATGACGACCACCGGGCACAGCGACTTGTTTCTTGAGAATAAGAAGGAAGCCAAGAACTACGCCTGCGCTATCTACCTGACTGCAATGCTCATGGAGCGAGTACGAGCAATCGTTGATTCTCCCATCAGGGTACACTCGGCCTACCGTGGAAGCGCATTGAACAAACGTGTAAATGGCTCTGAGCGCAGCCAGCATATGCGTGGGGAAGCCTGTGACTTCAGTCTTTACCGAGGCGACTTAGAAGAGGCATTCGAAAAGATTGCCACTGAGGTGCGGGAGAAGCGTCTCAATGTGGGGCAGCTTTTGTTGGAGCGCGGGTGGATTCATATCAGCCTGGGGCATCCAACTGCCCGGTCACCGGAGCGGTGTAACGAGATTGGGCACCAGGAGCCTAATGGCCGGGTGGTTATTGACGAGAGGGTGAAGTGATGGCTGCGAAGAAGAAGAAGGGCCTGTGGGCAAACATCCACGCAAAGCGCAAACGCATTAAAGCCGGGAGCGGCGAGAAGATGCGTAAGCCAGGGAGCAAGGGAGCACCAACTGCAAAAGCGCTGAAGCAATCAGCGAAGAAAGGAAAGAAGTGATGCCACAAGGAAAAGGTACATACGGTAGCAAAGTAGGAAGACCATCTAAAAAGAAGAAGAACGGCAGCAAGAAAAATGCAGCGTCTTCAATATCAAACGCTGATTTGCGTATGATGCGTGGCGCATCTTCAAAGTCTAACAAAGACGTGAAGATGGCCAGCCGCATGAAGAAGAAGAAGAAGTGATCCGCCAAGCGGAAGTAGTTACTTCTTCTTTCCTAGAAATATTTCGCGATACTCCAGCCGCCATAGGTGCTCTTTCAAGTCAGCCAGGCGGTCTGGGTCCGTGCATTGTTCAATCCACTTCTTGGCAATCCTAATCTGGAGGCCAAGCTCTTTTCTTTTCTCTTTGAGATACCAGCCCTTCGGCTTTGTTTTTTTGTCCATTATGGTCCCTCCATTTCCGCCGGATGCGATTCTCGACTTGCCGCACAGCAAGGAACTCCGAGATGACGACCCCCATCGCCAGTACGCACGCAGCGCCCAATACCCACCACATTAGGTCTCCTTCATCCACGCCTCAACAGGAATCCCGTATAACTCCTTGAGCTTTACTGCCCACCTGAGCATTGGGACGCGCCGCGTTATCCAGTGATGGACATTTGTATGCGTCACACCAACGGCGTCACCCACCTCGCGGAAGGTTAGCTGCCTCTCCTTCATTGTCTTCTGTAAAAGCTGTCCGCCCCTGGTGGTGGCGGTAATTTGATACTCATTCTTGTTCATGAATTTCCTCCAGCCACTCGATGGCTGCATCTGCACCCTTGCATACCTGAACCTGCCAGCCGCACCCCTGCAAGGTATCAAGCCATGCTTGCTGCTCTGGGCTCACGCGCCCGCCTTTCTGCCTCTTGAGCTCTATTGCTGCCTGGACAGGCCAGAATACCAGAAGGTCAGGAAAACCCTTCTGCAGCCCAGCAGAGCGCAACCTCGCGCCCTCAATAGCGCTAGACCGAGCGCCACCGTTGGGGATGGCGCAGAAGGTCCAGCCTTTCTTACGCATCCAGCCCACGAGTTTTACCTGCTCCTGGTGCTCAGTCGGCACAGCATTAGGGTCTTTTGGTTTCTTGGTCTTCTCTCTCTTGGGTCTGAACTTCCCGCTGGAGACGCGCTCGTCGAACTTACGCATCGCGTTCTGGACCCGTTGCTTATAATCCTCTGACATATTATCCTCCTAGAGGAGCTTGTCTGTGCTCCTCCTGTGAGTTGATAGGGGCAGGGTCAAACCTGCCCCGACCTACCCATTCCTTCTTTCACACCGCCAAATCGACGCGCATATCGCATCAACCTCGCGCTCATTCAGTGGTGGACGACAGAGCATAGCGTTGGCTGAGTGAAGCAACGTGTTGCATTCCATCTCATCCTTGCCTGCCCTGATGAGACTGCCGCAGATACGCGACAGCCCGTCATTGCGCTCACCATCTGGGATCACATCAAACGCCTCGATGGAGACGTTCTGTTTCTTGGTCTCTGGCCGTGGCATGCGCTTAATCTTCACGCCATGACGCAGTTCATTGAGCAGGTAAGAAGGAAGCTTAGCTAGAGGCACCTGCCATGGGGCAAAGCCCTCCATCCAACGGTACGCCCCCTTGGGGCTCTCGGAGCCAGCAGCTACGACGTAGCCACCGGTACCCCGAAAGTCCAAGCCAGGACGCTTCCAAATCTTCACTGCATTCTTGAGGTCTTCACTGGGCATCTGAAAAAAGAAGTGCCTACCGCCCCCGCCAGTGATGCACTTCCACGTTGGACCAAAGTCGCCATAGACGGCCTTCATCCATTCCAGACTCTCCCAACCACCTTTGTCTGAATCAACATCCAGCACACAAACCTTGTGCCCCGTGGCAATGCCTACGTTTGCCTGGGGCCACTGACGCCACCACTGCTCAACGACCCCCCTGTCGTTGCTAGCCTCCCGAACGCCATGCTTTGTGCGTGGATGTTTGCCAGGACTGTGGCAGTCGCTGCGCCCGCAGGCGCAACGTTCTCTGCCTTCATAAAGCGGCAAGACCTTCAACCCGGCTTTTGCATACCGGAGCGCCATTTTACTGGTCGCCGAAGTTGAACTCTGGCTCGCTCTCATCAACCTCTCCTGTCTCTGAAATGCCGAGCGCTGCGAAGGCATCCATGCCTTGGGCGATGGTGCTGTAGACCTGACGCAGCTTTGCCATGTCATCCTGCGTAATCTTGGCGATGGTCTCCCGCCCAAGGTACGCACACAGGTGATTGCCGGTGACGCCATGCTTGCTGAAGACGCCCAGCATCTTCACGATAGAGTCGTCGCCCTTTGACGAAGACTCATCGCTCTCATGGGGGTTCTCAACAGCCACACGAGCCCATAGCTTGCCTGCTAGGCCGAAGGACGCCGCAGCCGAGGTACACAGGCATCGCCGGTGAGTATCGGTCAACACACGGGCATCACAGGACTCATACGGGATAGGCTTATTCCGGTGGTCCATACAGGCCTGCGGAAAAGGCTCAGTCACAAGGTCGGTGCCAGCAAGACGCCACTGACCCATGACGTACCCGCTGCCATCTGGTGCTCGGTAAATACTCTGTGGCTGACCAGACTCGTTGTTCCAGTCAATGAGCCGGAACTGCCAGCCCGGCGCATGGCCGTGCATGTGGTGTGCGGTCAGGCACCAGTTCACATAGTCTGCCTTGTAGCTGCCAGAGCCCTTCTGACTTACGTCTTCAGGCCCAATCACGTCCCATAGGTTTGGTAAAGTTTCCATCATTGCTTAATCCTTAATCGTCACGCGAAGTGTTCTGGTGTCCTTGCCCTTAGGTGCCTTGCAGGTCACCTTGCTCTTTGAGCCCTCAACGAATAGCTCCTGCATCTCACCGATGCTCTCACGCAATTCGTTCTCAAACCCCTGCTGCATACCCTTCAGTTCTTTAATCTGCTCTTTGGTCTCATGAATCCGCATGGCGATATGCCACTCTTCAGCACTCATCTCACGACGTGCAGCATCGCGCTCTTCCAGACGCATGAGGTATTTCTTGCATCCATCAGAGGCGTCACTTGGCGGAGGTGTGCTGGTCTTGATGTGATTGCCAAAGTAACTCTCAGCACACTCAACAAGCGATTCAATGTGCTTATCGCTGCGCAGAATCTTGAACCACTCAATGTCATCTGCAGGGTGAAACCAGACGCCAAGAAAGCATGTGGTCGCGCCGCTCAAGAACATGTGCCACTGGCACTGGTCAAACTCAGACTCACGCACCTGGTCAGTCATGGGCTCACCGTAAAGATCTTTGTCAGACCACCAGCGCAGCTTGTACTCAAAAACCACTGATGGATTATCTGGGATGATACCATCAGGAGTAGCCCGATAGGTGACGTTCCTGCCATGACGATACAGAGTCTCACCCGGTCGCACTTCGGTATTTCCGTAAAGCCCTAAGTGCTCTGCCATTTGTTCTGTTCTGCGACGAAACACGTCTTCCGCCAAAATCCCCATGTTCATGATGTTGCTTGCACTAAAGTCATCCTCCGCAAGACCCATCGTCTTAATGAAGTCATCATGCGGCCCACGATATGAGCTTGTCCCATTTAGAACCGTGATACGGTCACTGCCGCAGCAGTACTTACGCAATGCTTGGTCGTCATCGGCATTGATGTAAATAAAGTCATCACCAAAGCCTCGGTGAAAAATATCCCTGACCTTTATCTTGTTCATCCGGCTGACGTAGTTATCAAGTTTCTCAACTAAGTTGCTGTCTGTCATTGTTTTCTCCTTTGGAGTTAAGTAAAGTTACCATCTGTAAACTACTTATAGGAGGACACTATGTCAACAGACGGTAAACAGAAGTCACAGTTAGTAGAGATTGGCGCGCTGTGGTACAGCACCAAGACCCCAGGGGTTATGACAGGTAAGCTTGGCAACGCACGTCTCGTGCTTCTGCCTAATGACCGCAAAGAAGGCGCTCAGCCAGATTGTCGAATCTTTGTGGCACCATTCGAAAAACGTGACCAGCCACAGCAGCAACCACAGCAGCAGCGTGGCGGTGGTGAAGACCTACCGTGGTAAAGCGTGAAGTAATCGTTTTCGATAAGGCGCGTCCATCTGAAGCTCCGACAAGGGTGGGCATCAATTATCGAAAACAGGCCAAGGGGGGCGCGCACCCCCCGAGGCCATCTCGGCCTAGTTCAGCCCCCAGTCAGACCAATTGATTCTTGGCTTACTGGATAGACCTACCTTCGACTGTCCCCCAATCTTCTCCTTCGGCACGTCCAGCGACACAAGGCGCGAGGCAAACTTACGTGGTCCCATGGGCTTACGGCTCATGCGCAGGCACCAGTCCTTAAAGTCGTCGTAGATGGTAGACAGGTACTCAAAGTCCTTGCGGTCGTCTCGCCGAGTACAGCAAGACACAACGAAGTCCAGCACCGCGTCAGCCTCTACGCGCCACTCCTGCTCTGCTTCAATGCCAGAGGAAGGCATAATGTAGTGCCCACGTTGAATCAGGTTCACAGCGCCTTGCAGCGCCCACATGATGATGGCTGCATGTTCCTTCTCCATGTCCGCAACGATTGAGTCCATGGTGCGCACAACGCCTTCCTTCTGGAAGTTGCGGTTCAGCGGGACAATCAAGAACCGACGGAAGTATCCCTCCGAGAAGTCCTTGCTGTTTGGCAGGTAGTTTGAACTGAAGATATGCGCAGCCTTTGGCCGTAGCTTCTGTGGTGCCTGATATGGCATCCGGCAGATAATCTGGTCACCTGCAACAACAGCCTTGAATAAGTCACTCACGTCATTGTCAGCGGTAGGTAGCTCAGTGCAGATGTTGATGCGGCAGCCAGCGAGCAGCGCCAACTGGTACTCACTGTTCCAGCGAGCAGGGGATGTTGCAGCTACATGCTCCGGTGGGAAGAGACCTTCGATGATGCGAGCAAGCGTGCTCTTACCATTGGCCCCGCCCCCTGTAAGCAGCAGCACCCGACTGAATCGCACTGCGATGTTTGACAGCGCAGCGCCGCAGAACTCACGTATGAGCTCTATCTTTACGCCCTGGTCCTCGTCGTCACGAAACAGGTCCTGCAAGAAAGCAATGAACGAACGCGGCACTACTACATTAGTAGGGGCATCCTGTTCGATACGCATCGTAGCCTTGTGGTCTGGAGAGTGTTTCTCCATGACAATGCGGTCGTCCTTAATTGAGACAAACCCGTTGGCAAAGCAAACGCCCGCAGCAACCTCGTCAAAGTAACCTGACCTTAGTAACTGCCGGTGAATAAGCAGGCTCTGATAGACACCATTGACCTTGCTGTTTGATAGCTTCACCCGACCTGGCGCACCATTCATACGAAAGAACGCGAGCCCGTCAAAGCCCTGGATGAGTGCCATCACATCCTCGGCATCTTGCCGAGTCCAGCACCCGCGCTCGTATGTCCAGATCACACCCTGCGATGAGCACACGTCCTCGTACGCCTGTTGCATTATGCGAATGAAGTGGCCCGCCAAGGTCACCTCACCGTCGTCTACAATTTCACACTTCTGTATTTCATCCATGAGATTTTTCATGAGTCCTCCTGTGGCTTCAAACCTACGCCCACAGACGAACGAACGCAAGCAGGATAAGGCAGGATGAACAAACGAATGGACGAACGAACGACGTACGGTAAGGTAATAGCGCGCAGGTTAGGGGTAGCAAATCGCTGCCAAAAAGCTATGCCGCAACCCATTGAAAACATTGCACAACCCGCTGCTCGAGACCGAGTCTGTTCGTACCCCCGATGCAAAGTTTTGTCTCGAGGTGGGGCGTATTGTGGCGGGTGGGGGGTGGAAATTATTTGTCAGGCTGGAGCTCTTTTTCTTCTGGCCCGTGTTTACCGATATGATACACTGGTCGCACATTCTAACACAGGAGGCGCACAGCGCATGAAGCAAGTCATTAACGGGTTACTATTTGACACAGACAAAGCACAGGAAGTCGCAAGGGATTGGGACGGCCACGCGAGTGACTATCACCACTGGCATGAAGCACTTCACAAGACCAAATCGGGCAGGTGGTTTCTAGCCTGCAAGGGCGGCCCTATGTCGCAGCACGCGAAGAAGACCGCCGACGGCTGGACTGGTGACCGGTACCTTAAGCCGATTAGCGCACCCGAGGCGCTCGCATGGTTGGAGCGCGCTGGATATGCCGAGACAGCATTAGAGCACTTCTCAGCACAGATTGAGGAGGCGTAAGCATGTTGGATTTTACCACACCCACAAGTGTAAACCCTGCAATGGGTAACGCCTTGCCTGCTGGCATCCACGTAACCATGGTATCAGGCAACGGTAAGACCGGACCCATTACCACAACCCGGACCCAGTCCGGCACATGCCCTAGCACCTGTCGACTATTGCAAGAGGGCGCGTGCTACGACCTAGGAGGCCGCTCCCGATTGCATCGGGACAAGCTAGACCAGGGAGCCTATCACCTGTGGTCGCATGAGCAGTTCTTTTCGCTCATGACGTGCTTCACCCGTGTGTGGCGCTGGGCATCGGGTGGCGACCTGCCTAATGACCCTAGGCACCCCTGCGATGGCCAGACCATAAACAAGGCGTTCTTAGTGCGTATGGTGCGCAAGGCACAGAGCCTTGGTCAGGTCCCAATCATCTATACACACAAACCTATCTTTAACGTGAGCAACGCTTACGAGCGCAATAAGAGAGCGATACGGGCAGCCATGAAGGCAGCGCCTAAAGTGGCCATCAACGTCTCTTGTGACACCCTGGCACAGGTAGACCGAGCATCGCGGATGGGATTCAACACCACGGTTACCCTTCCAGAGGATGCACCATCGCGCCTAGTCACTAAGGGCGGTCAGGTCATCAAGGGATGCCCCCAGCAACTCAGCAAGTCAGGCAGGCGCTTTACGTGCGCCGAGCACTGCAAATCGCGCAACGGTTTACCTATCTGCGCAGACCCTAACCGCGGTTTTACCGTCGGATTTTATGCCCACGGCGTGAAGCGTAAGAGCTACAGTGAGCGCCTGAAAATTTGGAATCAGTAAGGAGACACAGACAATGCCAAGACACCGCAGAAGCTACAGAACAAGCCCAGACTGGTTTTCACCCCCTAACCCCTTCGAGGGCCCAGACATTGAGGAGATTTACGAGAGAGCAGCGCAGAAGCTTGGGGCCGAGGAAGCCAAGCGCCAATACCGCGCAGCCTATCGGAACTATGCCACCGCCGGATTCCCTGGCGAGTGGATTGAACGAAACGCGATGACCTCAGTCATCATCGAAGCCGGATTAGGCGACGAACTAACAGAGGAGTAAGACAATGCCAGCAATGAATGAGGGACTAGAATTTTACACACCAGACGAGGTAGCCGAGTGCCTAGACTATCACCCGGACCCGGACAATCGAATCTACAAGGCGCTGTGGGCTACACTCGATAGCGACCTGTGGACGGTATTCATCCGCGCTTGTGATGGTACCCATGCGACGGCCTACGCGAGCGAGGAGGAGGCATGGGCAGCCGTTGCCAAGCATGTAGGCCATGAGGTCCATTGGGAGGACCGCGCGTTAAATCGGGTGGTCGACTCGGGCGGAGGCGTGGTCTCAGTGTCGCAGATAGACGGCACGCGAACACTTGCCGATGTTTGGGACACGCTCCCGGAAGACATTCAGGAGCGACTCAACAAGGCGGTCGAGTCATGATGCTGTGTGAGCGGTACGAGCCGCGCAGTTATGGCCAGTTCGACACGGAAGTATGCGACGCTTGCGGCGCTCGCATCCCAGCCGGAGCGAGCTACATCGAGTTAGCCTGCGCGCACAGTGGGCATCGGGTTTACTGCTCTCGACGGTGTGAGCAGGCAGGAAGGCCCGCAAATCATACTTGTTTCTTTGACCTGGAACGTTCGGAACTCCCAGGCTTGACCTAGGATTTAGGGCCCGCAAGGGCCCGTTCCTTTATCCTGTTTAGACCAAATCACGAGAGGTAGGACCAATAGTAGGATGATAAAGCGCCCCCTTTATCCTGTGCTCAGAAGGTAAACAAACGAAAGAGCAGTGATAACAGAGACTTAAGGGAAAGGATTTATTCGTCAGGATTTAGGGGTCTCAACCTTTCTAGAAAATATCCTCTAAAAAGTTTCGGAGCTCAAAGCGTTCGCTTTATCCTGCAGGCAAACGAACGGACGGATGAACGAACGAACGAACGGCTCGCGCGCACTACACCTCTAGACAAAGTGTCTCCAATCCATCACATTTATAGAGAATTCACTGGCCACAGGCTGGGCGGATATAAACTGTGGTCTCTTGTCCGGTCTGTGGTCTCCCTTCGGGGAGCCTAAGAGGCGGGGAGATAGCCACCCAGTCAGACCTACCCCCGGAAAGAAATTCCGCTTTTTTTGTACGTTTTCTATGCACCCAGCGTAAACCCTGGGTATATTCAACTCATCAACTGGCGGTTGCGGCCGCCCACAGACAGGAGTTAAGCATATGAAAACATTGAGAATCAGTGACAACGAAGTGGCAATCATCGCAGAGGACGGCAGCTTGAACGGAGGCGTACGGAAGAGCGGGACACACATTATCTTTAACAACCTGCAGGACGCCAAGCGCGCATGGGAGCTCTTCACCAGCGATGCGCTGGAGTACCGGGAGCCGGAGCCAGCTGTGCGACCTGCGGACCTGGAAATGCTCAGCAAGCGCATCGACGGCCTGGAGATTGACGTGCGTTACGAGGAGATTAACGAGGAGGATAATCAGGAGGATTTCGCCGACCTGCGCAAGGAGCTTGAGGACCTGCGCCAGGAACAACAGGACCTGCGCCAGGAGCTGGAATCGGTCCGAGGTTACGCCGTCAACAAAGAGGAGGTTGACGACATTATCGAGGAACACGAGCGCCACGCGGACCACGCCGATGACGCCCACATTCATGACCTCATCGCCCAGTTCATCATCGACGATGACGCAGGCACGCTGC
>Ga0070751_1002417_pt1 | contig 10680 bp, 14 predicted proteins | sample VirMetDEL_Aug_28_FD_78514 | JGI IMG/M metagenome (GOLD analysis project Ga0070751, IMG submission 78514) | Aqueous microbial communities from the Delaware River and Bay under freshwater to marine salinity gradient to study organic matter... | ecosystem: Environmental > Aquatic > Marine > Coastal... | reverse complement strand
ATCTCCTGAATCTGCTACATGTAAGTCATGTTCATTTATAGACAGTATATCTAAAAATTCTAGTACAGTTAATCCAAATTCATTTAGTACTGCTTCACCTCTTTCAGGATATTTATAGTAAGCATATTTTGCTACATTCATAAACTGCGTTAAAGCTGCTTTTCTAAAATTACTATCTAGATTAAACCATTTTTCAGTAATATGTGAAGTTTGTGTTACTTCTCTTTCTACATTACCTACAGCTTCTCTATTTTGTATTTGGCCTTCTCTTGCTCCTGTTACTCCTGCTATTTTACCTAATGTGTCTTCAATAGCAAACATTAAATTAGTATACGCCTGTATTTCTGCAGTATTATCTATTCTTACATCTGTAGCAGTAATTGTGTTATAAGCTCCTGCAGACTTTCCTTGGCTAGGTCCTTTAAGAATTTCATTTGTAGGATCTAAAAATGCAAACTTATTAATAGTGGCGTATCTTATCCATTCTTTAGGATCCCAGCCACTTGGCACCATTGCAGAGTTTATAGCGGCAAAACTTCCAATATGTGTAGCTACAGATAGTTCTCTTTTATAGTAAGCAAGATCAAAAGAGAATGTAAGAGGCTTCATCATATCCATAAGCGATATTACTTTAGTACCGCTTATAGCAAGCCTTCCAATATAAGGAGGATTTGATTTTGATTTATTTACTGCACTTGTTCCAGTATATCTTATAGGCCGCATATTAACATATATATCTCTACCTATTTTAGTACCTTCCATCCATTCATTTATCCATAGCCATTCAATTTCTTCTCCTAGCTCTTTATTAGGCGTATATTTTTCGGATACATAATCTTCTTGTTGTACACCGTACTCATCAAAATATTTTAGTTTACCTATTTTACGTCTTGACTTCCAAACTACTTTTAGAATTCTTACTCTACCATCACTGTCAAACGTACCGTTAAAAGAACGTGACGCAAGTTCGCTTGGAGAGAATATTTGTATGCCGTCATCTCCAAATTTTTCATATACTGAAATATCTCTGTTTAGCCCTAATGCAGAAGATTCTAGAACTCCTGAATCTCCATTTTCTAAGTATTCTTGGTCTTCTTCTGTTAGCACATCCCAGTAGTCGTCAATTATTTGCCCTACAGGTTTATAATCGTATTCTACAATTATATCTGAATTTTCTAGATACATTGTATTATTTCCAAGCGTGTATAAATTTCTTGGGTCTACTCTTCGCATTACTGGCATTTTACCAAGTATACCAGTATACACTATTTCTTCTCCAGATACTAAAAGATCTTCAAATGTTAAAGAAAATAAGAAGTCAAAGTTTTGCTCTATGTACTCTCTTTTTATTATCTTATTACATATTATTTCAGATACATCTTGAAATTCTGTATTAATATAAGTTTTAAGATCCTTTAAAATTTTTTGTACCTCTTCTTCGCTTGTCTCGTTGTTTATAATAGACTGCATTACACGTTGTTTTATAAACGCTTGACGTGCTTTTTCTTTTTGAGTTACAGATTCTGTATCGTTATTACTTAAGTATATTTTCCAATCTTTTCTTCTTTTAATGTATTCTCCAATAAGAAGATTGATTTTATTATTCTCTACTCCTACATGTTGAAATTCTGCAGGTAAAGAAGACAAATCAAATTTATGAGGGTTTATTTTTTTCTCAAAATCTTTTGGGTCTATAATATAAGACCTTAGATTGTAATTTGATTGCTTGTTTTTAAAAGTATTTCTAACATTGGTATCTGTATTTACTATATGCTCAGCATAATCAATACAGTCTTTAAACCACTGTTTATCTTTTTTCAGCTTTTCATTATCTGAAACTTTTTGCTTTGGGAAAGTAACAAAGCCAGATGCTTTTAACATTTTTTATTTTTTAATTTTGTACGTCTTTAATATCAAAGATACGTTCTTTTTCTGGTTCATCTTTAAATGGTCCAAATGCAGGCCTTTCTCCAATTTTTCTTTTTGTAAGAACTCCTAGCTCTTGGAAGTAATCATGGTCTAAAAATGTTTTTACCTCATCTTCTTTTTTAAACATATCTGCAGAAACTCTTGAAGTTTCATCAAACCACATTAACATAATTAACGCAGAGACACGGTCAAAGTTACCTTTAATATTCCATTGTATCAATTCTTTAACTATGGCTGGGCTATATATAAAGTTCAATAGTTTTTTATCTGGATTAATTTCACTTTCAGGCTGAAGTAGCCAAGCTTTTACAAACTGTCTACCTACTTCGTTTGTTCTTGTACTTGCAACAACGCCTTTAGAAGTATTTGTGCCTACTTTAAAAGTTTCTCTATTTCTTAACTGATTAGGGGTATCTGCTAATAAATGGAGACATTTGTTTTGTTCAAAATGAGTGTATAATCCAGTAAGGTTTTGTTCATACATTCCTACAGCATTGTAGTAAATTAAAAGCTTTCTACATCTTTCGTAGAAGTCTTTTGGGTTTTCTGTACGTCCAGTATATTCTGCTACTATAGTTCTTGTTAAGCGATTCATTACAAGAATACAGGGCAGTGAATCAGTAGTTGATATAGCTTTATCTACAACGTCTATACCTGCTATGTAAAGGCCATACGGTATATTACCATCAGGGGATGTTTGTGGTTTTTGCCATATTTCTATACATCCTTCCTTATTTGCGTTTTTTGCAAGTGGGAATTGTCTGAGAGGCATTATATCTTGAATACTTACAAATTCAAGTTCTCCAGAATCTTTAAATTTTAGTTCTCCCTTAAACGAAGCTTCCGTATATATTTTAAGATCGCCTGCTTCTAATTGTGATAACTGCTCTTTCAGTAATAGTGTGGGGAAATAGGAACCTTCAATACTTAAGAAAGCTTCGCTAGGGAATATAGGACCATTAATTATTTCTCCGTAGTAAGCTGATATTTCGCTTGCTTTTTTCTTTTCTTCTCTTCTATCTTTTACATATTCTAAAGCTAGTTCTTCGTTAGTTACTAAAGTACCATTAACATCTTTTTTAAACTCGTTTAGCGTTTTTGTATAAGGTACAAAATACCCAATTTTTCCTTTATTTTCAAATATGTCATCAAAATGTAAACAATTATATTGTTCTGGATTTCTAAAAATACTTTCAGCATGTCTTGCGGCTTGCCCACTTACAAGACCCCCTGTACCTAGTGCCCATATAACTAAGCTTTTTATTTGCTTAGATTGCTGTATACCTTCAATAGCACTCCATGCTTCATTAATATTATCCATAAAACCTATTTCATCTATAACTACAAGGTTTGCACGGCTACCGTTAGCAGCAAGCGGATTGTTAGAAAAAGTTCTATGCCTTAGAACTGATGAAGATGAAGAGGCTACTATTTCACGTTTATCAGAGTGCACACTACCTGTGTAAGTATGCAGTAACGGAGATGGGAATATTTTTCTGTCTTTTCCAGCCCCTACTACTTCTTTCCCTTCCATCTCGCTCATTGCGTCAAATATTTTCTTTAGCAATGGTTCTGTATATTTAGTGTCAATAGCTGATATGATAGTATCAGAAGCCATTGGGGTTTTATTTTTTCTAGACTCTAAATATGCATCATAATCTACTGCTCCGTCAAATAAAAAGTTATGTGCAGCTATTCCTGATGAGGCATAAGATTTACCTCCTCCTCGTGACTGTATAGATATAAGATGTTTAGAACTGTTTTTGTATAAAGGCTTTCCTAAATTTTTGCCGTGGTTTTTTCTTAAGTATTCTCTTGCAGGTATATATTTTTTCTTAGCTACTTCTTCAACTGTTATCCTTTTATACTTTAATGCTTTTTCTTTTTCAGGGCCATATCTTCTATCACATGTATATTCTAGGTCTTCACTAAATCCTGAAAATCCTCTACACTCTTCGTAGATATAAAATATTTCCCAATCAATGTCTCGTAACCACGGCAACACTAATATTTGACCTTTTACATTTTCATCTTCTACTTGTATCTTATGAAAGTTAATATAATAGTAAAGTGGCCCAGGCATCCATTTGCCACTTACCCATAAACCTTCTATACATTTACGTTTTTCCTGTTTCCACCAAGACACTCTTTCAAATCTTTGTGTGATAGGATTAAATTGTGGAACTTCTTTTAACTTAAATATATTATCATTTACAAGCATTATATTTCTCCTGAGTCAGTTAATGATTCTGCTTTACTTCCAGATACTTTACTTTTTTCTTCAGAATATAAAGTAATTATTTTATTATACTCATGAAGTAGCTTTGAAGTTGTGCTATACGCTTTGTCTAGTTGATCCATGTTATCTAAGTTATATTCCATGTTCTTTAGATAATGGTCTCTTTTTCTCATCATTTCTGTCCACTCAAATAATGATCTTTCTGCTTGCGTTAGCACTATTTCTTTGTACAGGTCGTACTCTTTATAATTACTTATTTTTATTTTTTTCTCGTCTTTTTTTAGAAAGTCCCTTACTACTAATATTTCTTTATTAGGTATATTAAACCACATAGATTCAGGCTGCATTATTAAATGCAATGCCCACATTATTTTAGAACTCTCTTCTTTCTTTTTAGATTTATCTTTATCGTAAATCTCTTTAAAATCTTCTATGTTTAGTATTTCTGGATATACTATCCAGAAATTACCGTCAGTTTCAAAATGAACTCTTTCATTAAAATGAAATTTCCTCATCTTATCAAATTAAGGTTTATATCAGTTATAGCTAATTGATTACACCATATAACAGAATCAGGCCCAAATTCTATTAAGTATTCTATAACATTAGCAATTGGGTATATTCTAATATCTATAACTACGCCTCTTAAAAAACTATTATTATCATCCGCAGAGTACTTGTGGAATATCTCATCTCCTATTCTATATTCAATACTATATTTTTCCATTTTCTTTTCTTTTATTTTTATGTACCTCTGTTGCTTTTTTGTATCTTTTTGCATCTACTATTATTTTTCCTATATATGGAAGTTTGATGGTAGGAAATGTTTCAGCGTCCCACAGTTCTTCCTTATCCATTTTAACACTGTTCATTTTATTTTTTATAGCTTTACATGCCTCATGGTATATCTCAACAACATTGTTTTTAGATAGACCGTTTCTAGCAGCTATTTTTTCAATCTCCTTCTCCTGAAATATATTCATCTTTTGGCGTTGCTTGTAAAGTTATAGGAAAACAAATACCATCTTCAACATCTGCCCATACCTCCATATCTTGATCTTGTAAATATTTTCTTACGACTTTTTTCTTATTATAGTTTAAGATATAAACTTCTTCCTCTAATTCTTTATCTGCTTTAATTTCTTCAGTAGTTTCCGAATCATATTTAACTTCAGCCTCAACTTCGCTAGAATTGGTTGTTTCAAATACAGTATTTTTTTCTTCTAGTGCCTCATTAACTAGCTCTATTGAAATATTTATTCCTTCACTATCTGTTTTAATCATTAATCCGCTATTAATTAGATTATCTTCTGACAGTATAGGTGAAGCAAAGAAAGTTTTCTTTTTAAGCCTAGATACTATATTATTAAAGTTAGCTTCTGACATAGATAACTCAGTGCGCATTTCTTTTCTCATGTCTGTTGACATAATGAACTTTACTCTTTGCTCAACAGGCAATGCCTCATATTCATGGTTTAGCTTTATAATTTTTGCTAGGACCCGTCTCTCTTGTTGAGACAAGTCCATAGCAAAGTTAAAGAAGCCTACTATTTGATCGTAGATCTTATCCTTGTTTGTCGGTAACTGTATCCTTAACTTCTTCATCTTTTTTTAAAAGGGTTTCTTCTTTATTTGCTTGCTCATACAGTTCTTTACAAAACATTAGGCCCATAGATATTACGTGTACTAGCATTGCTCCGTATGCAGAATCTCTATAAGATTCTTTTTTACGTTCATCTTTACTATCGTACCTAATTGAAATTTCTTGAATTTCTTCTTCGCTATAGCCTAGTTCTTTTTTAACTAAAATAACTTTAAAAGCAGGGGTATCTACTTCTTCATCATTTACTGTTTCTTTAAATTTAAAAAACTCTTCTTTTAATGAAAATAATACTCCTGAACCTGATACTGCCTTGTTGGCATTTTCAATACATAATAATGCTATTTGTTTCTGTTTCATGCTGTCTTTTTGTTAGTTACTATTAATTCTAATCTGTGTTTTTCTTTTCCTATAAAGTATCTAGATTCTATCTTTTTATTATGAATACTTATGTATACTTCAGTAGCTTTTATAAACTTTTTTTCTGCAACAAATAAAGCTTGTAAATTTTTACTCTTGTAGATTTTCACTGTCACCACTTTTCTCCGTATTGTTTTCTACTACGAATATACGAGGATAGACACCATGCTCACTTACTATAAAATCTGACTTCATTGAGCAATTAAATTGTTGCAGAGTAAGATTAATCATATCCATACACTTTTCAGCTGCTGGCTTGTCTTTTTGGGTCTTACCAGTTTCTGCTGTTTCTGCTGTTTCTTTTTCTTTTTCCATTTTTTAGTCTGTTGTTTTAAAATTCTACGTACCTTCTATTTACAATATATACTCCACGAGTATCTGCTTTTAATAATATCTTCTTTTCTACAAGTCTTTTAATATTTCTTGATACAGTAGGAGGAGACTGATTAGTCTTATTACTTATCCGCAGCCTTGATTCTTTATTAGAATACCACTTATAGTGCTTCCTATCTGTCTGCTCTAGTATCTGTAGTAGCACTTCTGCTAAAGGACTGTCAATTAAATTGAAAATAGATTCTTTATCCATTCTTATACTAAACATTTCGGGTTTGTATCCCATATCAAAGATATAATCAAATTTTGATAATAACGAAGATAGGTAAATATTTTTACTTATTATCAAATATTGATAATACTTTTTTGTAAAAAAATTTGGATATTAAGTTATTATCATGAGGTGATAATAAATCTATTATCACAGCTGGTGATAATACTATTATCATAGCTTGTGATAACAGTGTAATCAAAGCTGGTGATAATAGTGTTCACGGAAAGTGATAATAACTTTTAGCTAAAGGTCTGACAGTATGATGGATAGTTATTTTTTGTGCTGCCCTACTCTTTATAGGTATATAAAGGTTATTAAAATAAAGCAGGTTGAAAATTTTTTCACATAAAATTTTTTGGAACTTCATATGTGTTTGATGTGGTTCCTCCTAACAACTAACCCCGCTTCGCTTTTGCCGTGGGCAAGGTGCCCCCGTATCAAAACTCAAAAAAAACTTAAAACCATGAAAGTTGGCGAATTATTGCAAAAAATGAAGAGTGAGGAAATACTGGGACTGTCTTCTTACAAAACAGTGAGCGAGAAACTTCCAGTATTGGAAGTTATATCATTTACTGTAAAACGAACAAAGAACGAAAATAATATACCGCTTGCAACGATACGCTGCAAAGAGGGTATCTTTGGAGTTCTAGTTCCAGAGAACATTGTAGAGCTATTACCGGCAAGTTCCGAAGTACTGAAGGCTCTCAAAGACTCTAAATTGGCTATTGAGCCTAATACTTATACTACAAAGGCTGGTGAAGAGAGAACCTCGAATGCTATGTTGATGTTGTAATCTATAAACCCCCCGAAAGGGGGTTTATTTTTTTATGCACCTTGTCTAATGTGCATAAAAGAATTAGGGTAACAACTAGCCCTTGAATCAATGAATAACAGTAATTGGTTCTAAAAGAGTGGTTGTAGTTTGTGCATTTGACTAAAAATGCTCCGTTTGAAAACAGGGTCATGACCTGTTACGTCTTTATAATGTTAGTGACTCATAATCACTCGTTGAAAGGCTGGTTTGCTACCAGATACGTATTGGCGAAAACTAGTATGGCAGACTAGGGTGCAGGGATTAAGAATGCCTGTTAGAAGAGTACCTGAAAGCTCTTCATCTTCTTTGATTATTCCTAACCACATAGGAGTGGGTAATAGTGGAGTGAATAACCATAATCAAAGAAAAAATAACAACTTTTTACTAATCAGAGTTAACTTGAACAAACGATAGTTCTCAGATTGATTATGTTAAAACAATGTATCGCACAATTCATTGGGTAGGAATACCAAACGTGCAACAGCTTATACTAGTTAAACGGCTGAAAATAATACTAGTTCTCAAATGTAACGTGGAACAACTTATTAAAGCACAATAAGCCACATCTACAGGAGTTAGGCATTTGGAATCTACGGTATTATACCTGGGGATTTTATGGCTTTATACTGTAGTATTAATGCACCACTCCTGATTCCTAAGGTCAGGCAGTTGTAATTCAGTGAAGCGTTTTAAAACAAAACTTAGAGTTATGTTATGCATCTAGATTAAACAATATTGTTTAAGTGTAATATAATGCTCAGGAACGTTTAAATTGTATAGTGGAGAATTACAACTGAGTGCAGAGGGAACAAAAAACTTAATAACTTCCCAAGTTGTTGAGGGCACCAGTTTCTTTAATACATTGTGCAGTGTCTATTTTGACTAAGCTAAATCACTATTAAAGTTTTAGGTGTAAAACACAATAAAATCCTACAGGTATACATGTAGGTGACAGGGAGAAGTGCGCATACTCTCACAGATGTTTGAAAGAAAATACTTTGATATTAGTCTTTAACATCTACCTGTCTAAATGTCACACTATTAAGTAGGCACCTTCTCGTGGTGTGTGACGTGAGTACCTTCGGGGAAACCAAGAACTACTAGGCCAGCTTTCGTGGCCTTTAAGGATAATCTCGCAAGAGGATAAAGTGATAGAATTTTAGGTAAATTCTATTGCGCTGTTAACGCAGTTCACTGAAAAGTACCATATGTACCTTATCATGGACAATCTGTGGTCTAACGACTGATGATTTAGTGATAAGACGATTCTGACGTGCAGGATCGTTGAGCAGAAATGCAATAGGATTTTATGGTAGGCAATGGTAGTACTACTCGCCAAGTAGGAAGCTGTTGTTAGTTTATTAGATATCCGTCAGTAGAAATACTCGGAATATGTCTTCTAAACAGTTATTAGGCTTGGCAGCTGAAAGCAGGTAGGAGTTTACATCTAAACATCTCAAAAGGATGCATGATGTAAAACTTTCAACGGCTTCTACCATTCACACGGAACCTTTAATTTAATTCTTTTAAAATTAAATCAAAGCAAAAATGTTGAAAGACACTAGGAGTACAATGCTCTTATCCTGTTGCAATATACAGGCACTTGAGGCTCGCAAGGCCGATATAGTGAAGTGGACAAGTATTATCTAACTAGCAGGAGGCATCTTGTTAATCCTTTGCAAGGAAGTTGGTAAGAACGAAAGCTTATATGTCCTAGTGTAGTAAATGCGGTATTAACCGTGAGCATGTTGTTTACTTGCAGAAATGTAAGTGTGTGTGTATACTGGAAACAGTATAAAATAACAACAATAAAGGTCAACACTCAGCCTTTCTTTTTATTAATTAAACCTAAACAAATGGATACAAAAAATGTAAAACACATTCCTGCTAGAATTACAGCAGAGGATGGGTCAAGAGAAAATAGTTCTCACAGATTCAGTGTTGACAAAGAAATCTCTGAAAAAGAAGCTATAGAACTTCAAATGAAGCTAGGATATCATCCTGCAGGATATGGATTCTATAGTTTTAATGTTGTGGATGGGAAAACACATTGGAAATGTTCTCATTCATGTGATTAATCATTTTAATTGTTATCAATGGAATTTACGTTAGAAGAACTCGTGAAACTTCGGGAGATGTTTTCACGAAGTATTTTTGACTATAAAGATGGTTTTACTTATCGTCTTGAAGTAAGGGCCTTTGGGAGAAATGAAAGACCTTATGAAGTCAATAATGCTGTCATAGCTGAAGAACATGCTTCATACTACAAAAGTGGTGAAGAAGGCATGATGACAGTATACACTAATAACCCTGATTTCAAAATTGATGATTTTGGAAATGATGGGGTTACAATTGAAAAACTTTCCTAAAACTGGCAAGGTTTGAGCGGTATTCTTAAGCCGCTCTTTTTTCTTTTTATTTTTACCTAAACATTTGAAATATGAAAACAATCTACCATATACCCTTTAACGATAGGGTAGAAATGGAACTTGAAGATAAGCTCTATAATATCTATATAGAAATGTCTAGTAAAGCTAATGAGCTTTACGAAAAGACATATTTAGGTCTTAATACAAAAAGTATTGAGCTTGAAATTATAGATTTAAAAAACGAGTACTTTAAAACTAAAGATTTGTACGACTTAGTGCAATCTTTTAGCACAATTTTTCTTAATTAATAAAACCTAAACTAATGGAAGATCTAAACTTTTTAAACCAGATACATAAAGTATCTAATTTATCATGTCAATACGACATGAGTAAAATGAGTAAAATGAGTAAAACAAAATCTAAATATAAGGCTTTTAAAGCCTTTATTATAGCATATGCTGTAGGCATAGCTATAGGTATGGCTTTCTTAAGCTATTTAGGTTACAATTTTTATTAATAGTCTTATCTACCTTAAAGCCAGTGAATAATAGTAGCTGGCTTTCATTAAAATTTAATCTTATGACAAATAATAGTGAATATTATAAGAAATTGTTTGATTCTATACCTGAAGATGTTGAAAAGGATATACATTCTTTTGTAACTACTGTAGAAAGTAAATTTAAAAATCCAAAAGGCAAGTAT
>Ga0070751_1002416_pt1 | contig 10680 bp, 12 predicted proteins | sample VirMetDEL_Aug_28_FD_78514 | JGI IMG/M metagenome (GOLD analysis project Ga0070751, IMG submission 78514) | Aqueous microbial communities from the Delaware River and Bay under freshwater to marine salinity gradient to study organic matter... | ecosystem: Environmental > Aquatic > Marine > Coastal... | reverse complement strand
TGCTATTGGTATGAGAATGGGTGAAAAATTTAGTATTGATACTACAAATTTTAATCCATTTTTAGGTAAAGGTTTAATTAATGCTGTCGGTAATAGTAAAAATACAATTTACAGAACAGCGACTGATTTTCCTAGTATGGGTATAGCACTAAAAGGTTCAAATCCTAATTATGATATAAAAGTTATTGATGCTGTTAAACCATCTATTAGTCCTATGAAAGCACATTCACTAGATAATTTTATTGATTCTACTAATGTTAGATTAACTGGTGACGAATTACCAGGAGCAGCAGCAAAAATTCAAAAACTAGCAGCTAAACATGGAGAAGCACAAGTTATAGCAGATATGGCTAGTTATATAGAAAATTCAAAACCTACAAAAGTTAGTAAAGATTTATATAATACAAGAGCAAAAATAGCAACATTAGACCCAGCAAATCCACATTTAGGTCATAATGTTAAAGCACCAGGTATTTATACTGTTGGAGAACAAGTAGAACGATCTAATGTATTTGATAAACCTATGTTGGGCGGTGGTGGTGCTGATGGACCAGTAGCTGTCCCATTAGTAGAAGGAGCACCTCCACCACCTAGTCAATTAGATTCATTACAAGAAAGAATGAATAGATTACAAACTGTTACAGAAGAAGAACAAAAATCAGCACAAGATTTATTAGATAGACCATTACCAGAGGCACCTACAAAAACTAGACCATTACCTCAAACTCCCAGTAAAGACCCATTAGGAGATGAAATAAGAGCACGAGAGAGAAATATATTTTTAGATGAAAATGTTACTATACCACGAATGCCTAAAAAAACTGTTACATTTGCCGACCAGCAACCTCGTAAAGACCCATTAGGAGACGAGATAAGACTACGAGAAAAAAATATATTTTTAGATTCTACTTCTACTACACCAGAATTAGATGCTCAATTAGACGATATAACAGCATTTACAAAAGATATATTTAAAGAAGGTAAAATAAAAGCTACAAAAGGTTCAATTCAAAGAGCATTACCTAAACCTCCACAAAGAAAATTACCAGAAACTCCTAGTCCAGTTGATGATGATTTACAATTAGGCACTGGTGCTGATAAATTTAGTCCAGATGAAATGGAAGTATATGATGGATTAGTAGATAAAAATAATCCAGATGCTAATTTTACAGAATTCGTACATAAATTTAATTCACAAAAAGGGGTTGATACAGTTGTTGATAATGTTACTGGTAAAATAAAATTAAATTCTTCTAGAATGCATAATGGTTCTAGATATAAGAAAATGTGGGACGAAATGACTGATGGAGATTTTACAGAACAAGAAAAAGACCATTTTGATAATACAACTGATTATGGGGATGATGAATTTAATTTAAGTGATTCTGAAAGAAAAAAATTATATGATGCTTCACCAGAAGAAAGAGAAGAAATTATTAAAGATTACGAACAAGATTCATTAGATGCTCAAAAACAATTTGATACATTAACTGGTGTTGAATCAGAAGATGGAACTGAAATGAGAGGTATTAATAATGAATATCATGTAGCAGCTAAAAATTTTGCAACAAATTTAGGAGTTGGATTAGTAGCTCAATACGCAGCAGATAAAGCAGTAGATTTTGTAGATCCTGATAAAAATATACCGCAAGATGCTAGATTAGGCACTTCTGGATTTTTGGGTGGCTTAGCAGGTGAAGCCGCTATATTAAAACTAGGAGGTACAGCATTAACAACTGGTGCTTTATTACCAGCAGCAGTTGGTGGAGCTGTCGGTAATATTGTCGGAACTGAAACAGGTACGTTAGTAAAAAAACTAGGAGGTACAGAAGTAGAACAAGATGTAGCTAGTGGAGCAGCAGGGGTTGGTTCAGCAGTTTATACTACTGGTGTTGTAGCTGGTGGTATAGCAGCTCTCACTGGCGCCGAGGAAGGAGCAACTTTGGGTTCTATTCTACTACCTGGGGTAGGGACGGCCGTTGGATTGGGTGTCGGTGCGTTAATCGGTTTGGGGGCATACGGAATAGCGAAAGGTTGGGATAAATTCAAATCATTATTTTAAATAAACTTTTTAGAAAAAAGTTTTATCAAAAAAAAAAATTTAAAATAAAAAAATAATTTATTAATAAAGTATTCTATAATTATATAAATAATTAAAATAAAATTCATAGTAATACTCCTTTAACTTATATCTAAAATCTTCTAATAAATGTCTAATAAGATTGTAAATCATATATATATGTATTACTTTTTTTTTAAATTTATTTTTTATCATCCATTTCATCAAAGAATTGTATTGATAGAGTAATCTGTAAAGGGACTGTGGCTGCTGTATATTCATTTGCTGGTATTAATTTTTGTCCGTTTGCTAAATCATAACACATCCTTTCAATTTTAATTTGTGGAGGCAACTCGGAACAAGTGAAAGTCATTGCAGTTTGAGCATCAAGTGATACAGCTGTTGTTGTATTTGCTGGAATAACAGCACTACCTAATATATTGTTTCTACCATTATTTTCTGTTGAATATCCTAACATAGGAATATTACATCTAATAGCTATTATATGAGTATGATTAGCAATAACTCTATCACCATTACCGTTTCTTAATGATATACTAGAATCTATTACAGTTACTTTACATTTTCTTTTTTGTAAATCTATTGGTGTAATAAAAGTAAATGATCCATTAGCATTATCTACTGTAACAACATCATCAGCAAGAGTAGTATTTGTAATTCGTAAAATATGATTATCCGAACACATTATAATATTATAATAGAAAATAAATATATAAATACTTTTAATAAAAATACTTTTTAAAAAAAAGTAATATCAAAAAGATTAGTTTTAATTAGATTCAGTTTCTAATTCTTCATTAATGTTTTCTTTTTTATCATCATCAAAAACCACTTTATCAAAGCATATATAGTACCTATCTGGTGTCCCTTCATAAGCTTTTATTAATAAGAAACTATATTTTTTACTCCATGCTTTTTTTAATAATTCATTTTGCTGTTCTTTTGATAAATCCTGCATTAGTTCATTTTTTATGCAATTGATTTCTGGTGCTGACTCAGTTTTAAACAAGAATATATCAGAAAAGTTATTTCTTAAAATTAAATCACAAGCATTATATTTTTGAGATGTTACTATAATACCTAATCCAGCGTGTCCTGGTTCATTAGGATTTTGAGTTAAATGTCTTCTGTTCAACAATAATGAATGCATCTTACTGTTATTCTTGATCTGTTTTATACTATCATCTATAATAATAAGATTATTTAGATTTTCACCTTCTTTTTCAGTTTCTATAATAGAATCTATTAATTCATTTGTAAATTTTAAATGGACTCTTTCTTCTTTTAATTTTAATTTGTGAAGTGGTGCTGTATCTTTTGATGGGCTAATATAATAACAGCGATCGAAAAAACGGTAATAGAATTTTGGTATATGTGGTTTTTTTTTCGTAGGATGGGATAATAATAACTGATTCCACAATGTAGTTTTACCAGAAGAACTAAAACCACAAATATATATTGCTGGACTTTTAACTGTTAATGGTTTCGCTGGTATATAAGGCAAATCACTAGTATCATCTACACTTTGTTTTAGTGGAGGCACATGTGTTAAAATTTTATTTTTTAATATTTTCATTATATTAATATATTTTATTTTTTAATTAATTTTATTTATTTTTCTAATTGAATTTATTTTTAATTTAATTTAATTTAAATTTAATTTAAATTTTATTTTCTAATTAAATATTATAAAATGCAACAAGAACAAATTAGTTTAGGCAATCTTCCTGCTTCTATGAGATATTCAGTTACTTCTGTACCAGCCGTTGAGGCATCTAGCACACTCGCTAGATTTGATAGTAGCAATGGTAATAGTGGATTTTCTCCTACTGGTTCGGATCAAATAAGAATTAGAGTCAAAGCTGACGGATTTATGGATACATCAAAACATTATTTATTTTTCACTGTTAATACAACAGTTGCTAATGCTAATATTGATGGTTCTGCGCAAAGTTTCTTCGATAGGCTTTCTATAGAATCGAATGGTGTATTAATAGAACAAATAGACAGATATAGTTTATATTCTGGTATTAAAAGAAACTGGGATTCTGAAAATCAAGAGTTATTAAAAGAATCAGGAGAATCTGGTGCTGCTTATTTAGGCACAAAACAGGCTGTGGGAGCATTTCCAGATGTCGCTGGTGCAGATTTAGCTGCTGCTATTGTTTCTATAAATGACCAAAAAGATGCTTTTAGAACTAATACAAATAATTTAGTTTTAGAAACTTCATTAAGTAATTTAGGTGATGCCCTCACAGCAGCTCAATCAAAAGATTTTGCTATACAACTTAACTCTGGTATGTTAAAAAATGTTTATAAAAAAGCATTACCAGAAGGTCTTAATGAATTTGAAATTGTTTTAAGATTAAAAGCAGCCACTGCTGCTTCGGTAGGTACAGGTGCAGGCCTCAATGTTTATACTATTGACAATCCAAGAATCATGTGTCCAGTATATAAAATAGAAAATGGAGATGTTATGGCTAGTTTCAGAAACGCTATGGCTGCACAAGGTGTTTCATGGGTAGGACATACAGCTAAAACCTATATTAACTCTATGCCTAATTCTGCTAATAAACACATATTCCAAATTAACGATAGATCCCAAAGTCTTTTAGCACTCGTAACAGCAATGCGTTCTACTGATGCTGATACTACAAGATTAGATTATTCTAATACTGCTACAAATGTTAATTTTACTGGGGGTCATGTATCAAGTTATGTTTATAAACTCATGGGACAAAACTTTCCACAATCTGAAATTGAAATGAATTTAGCAGAAAATGGATTAAATGTTTCTCGTGCTTATGAAGAAGCATGTAAAGCGTGGGCTCGTCCTGGTGATTCCTATGCTAAATGTAATGTAACATTAGACCAATTTAAATCGGCAACACACGCATACGCTAGTGTTACTGAATCTGGTGCATTAGATTCAGGCAAAGGCTTATTATCTGTTGATTTAAAAACTTTTGATGCAAAAGAATTAAGAATGAAAGGTATTAATACTGCTCAATCTGGCGCTCCTGGTACATTAGAATTAAATATGTCTGCTGCTCCTGGTGAAATAAAAGATATTACTACCTATGCTCTTATTGAAGCCGTGTATGTAGTCAATCCTAATGGCTCAATGGCGGTCATCCAGTAAGCACCTTATATCCCCTTATATCCCTTATATATATAAACTATTTAGACATAACACTATATGTATATATAACGATGACGATGTCTATGCCCAAAGCTATTAAGACATATAGAGATAGGATCTCTACTATGGCTGATAGGGTTACACCAGACAGAAGAACTGAATGGTCATCACATCAAGAAGCTATGATGGTTGATGCTATGAGTAAAGACCAAGCTAGACTACATAGCAGAGAAACTGCATTAAAGCGAACTCGTTGTGGTAGAGGCAGACCATATAAAGCCTCTAATCATATTAATAGAGAGTTACTTAATAAGCTTCGTGATGAGGAGATGAAAAGAGTTAAACAAGAATTAGATTCAAGATTTGAAGGTATAATCAGAGATTAGTTAATGGTATAGATAAATAAAAAAAAAACATTTTTTTTTGTCTAAATATTTAATGAAAAATAAAAAAAATAGTTTATTATAATGATAAATTACTATAAAAAGCATTAAAAACCATTAAAACAGCGTTAATTATACATTATAATAATTATTATATTGACGCTACGCTAATAAATAGTCTAAAAATCATTAATAAATCAATAAAATAAACTAAATATTTTATTTTTTTTAAATAAATATTAGATCTTTATGTAAATTCATTTTATAACAATAATACATTACCCCATATGGTGGCGTATATCCTTTTTTAGGATTTGTTAAATGTGTAAATGTAGGTCTAGCAAATGGACTTATAATTTGTAAATCATCTCTAAATAATCTTTGAAACCATTTCATTAACAATACTTTACTAAATGCTATAATAATAAATGGTTTATCTAATTCTTTTAATCTAATACATATATCTTTCATTTTGCTAAATGGTGGATTATCTATTATTAAATCAAAGTCTGGATTGAATGTAAAAAAATCTTTATCTTCATGTATTACATCAAATCCTAAATCTTTAAAATATTCTTTTTGTTTACCATCACAATAAAAAGGACACCATATTTTTTTATTTTGTGGTATGTACTCTTTTATAATCTCCCAACCAATTTTATCAGTTGCATAATTATCTGAATCTTTATCTTTTGTAAAACTCATTATATATACATTATAATATATTTTATTTTTTAAAAGTTTGTTATTAAATATTCTTTAATTCCTTCTTGTCGTTCTCCACTTGCTTCATAAACAGTTTTAACAGTTCTAAATTTATATTTATTAAATATTTTTTTTATTAAAGGTGAGTGATCGTAACTTAATATAAATTTACCTTTTATATTTTGTAATGAATTATAAACATCTTGTGGATTAACACCACCAACAGCATAATCTGTTTCTGATTTACTATATGGAGGATCTAAATAAAATAATGTATCTGGACTATCATATTTTTTTATAATATTTTTAAAGTCAGTATTAAATATTCTAACATTATTATTATTTAAAAAGTCTTTCCATTTTGTATTTTTATATTTTTTTCCAGATTCACCTGTTCTATATACATTTGCCTCTTTTTCACCAACATATCCTTTTCTATTACTAGCAAATGAATTTAAAGATATATATAAATTTCTATATAATCTATCTTGTTTATTATTAAAAGATGTTTGTTTTAATAATCTATTAAACTTATCTCTACTAGGTGTAAAGTCTTTATTAATCATCTTCTCTCCAACAGCCTTCATATCACCATATATATTTGCTATATCTTTATCCTTATCATTTATTATATTTACTTCTGCTGGTTCTTTCGCAAAGAATACAGAACCTCCACCTATAAATGGTTCTACATAAACTTTATGTTGAGGCATAATTGATATTATTTTTTTTTTTAACTTTGACTTTCCACCAACTCTTCCAATCATATATATATAATATATATTAATTTTTATCATTTCCATTATGTAAATTATATGATTTTAATAATACTTCTAAACTAGTTCCTCTATCTTTACTAATTTGATCTAACTTTTCAAAGTTTTTATTATTTAATAAATCTTTTACTACAATCTTAACTAATTTATTTTGTCCTAATCTATCAATTGTTAATTTTAATATTTTATCATTAAAAGTAATTATGTTACTTATTTTATTTCCATTTTTCATAGGTATTAAATAATCACCGTCATTTAAATTTAAACTTTTCAATTCTTTTAAAAATTTTGAATTATTTATTTTTATTTCTTTTGTACCATGTGTTTTATCAGTTTTGTAATCATTTATATTTAAAATTACATTTTTACCTTTTTGCATTATGTAATTTTCATCTTTATCTTCTGGTAATACTTTTACAAATTTTAAATTTAAATCTTTATTTCTTAATCCATGATTTATCATAATATAATTTATAACATATCTAATACCTGTTAATTCATCTAACGAATCTTTTATATGATCCAAACTGGGTAATTTATCATCCATTTTATCTAAATTATCTTTTCTAGTTTGTTTTATAGAATCACTTAAACTATTTCTAAACTTTATTAATTTATCAACTTCTTCATTATTGAATTTTCTAACTAATATTATCATATTTAAATATAATTGTAATGTATTAGGATTATCATATAAATCTTTTAATTTTTTTATTATTGTAGGTTGTGAGCTTAATAAATTAAAAGGTATATTCTTACCAATATTTTCATAAGTTTTAATTGTTTGTTCTGATACTTTCTTTTCATTCTTTATATGTTCTAAATATTTTTTAACTAAATCGTTATTCAATACTTTTTTAGGCATATATACATTATAATATATTTTTAATTATAATTAAATTTAATTAAATTAAAAAAAAAATGTTTTTTATTATTATAATGAATGATATTTGTGAAAATGAATTATCGCAAAAACAAAAACAACAAATTACATCATATATTGAAAGTAAAAGTGTAGTTGATGATTCGTGGATTCACGAAAAGGATAAAATAGATTTATTAAAATATATTAAAACTTTATATAGTAATAAATTTACATGGGCAGACAACACATTATTAAAATGTTTAATAACAAAACACTATAACGATACAATATTAAATATGAATAAAGAAGATTATTTAAGAGAAAAAGAAGAAGAAACAACAGGAGATTTAATTGAGCGTATTATTTAAGTTAAAATCTAACATAATAATATAGATGGAAGTTGAAAAAGCTAAAAGTTTAAAAAAAGGTTTATCAGAAATTAAGAAAGATATTAATTCAAAAGTTGGTAATATTTCAAAATTAAAAAAAAATCAAATTATTAGTAAAATTAAAAGTTTAAATTATAAATATAATGCAAATGATAGAACATTAACAACTGATAGTATGATTAGAAAGAAAAGAAAAATAAAATTAGTTTAAACTTTTTAAAAAAAAGTTTTATCAAAAATAAGTATTTTAAAAAAATTTATAATTACTAAATTTTATATCAATATCTAATGGTAAATCTAGGTCTAACTCATTTAATTCATTGAAAGACCACTGGTTAGTATTTGCCTTATGTTGAAACTTTAAATGTTTATAAAATAAATCATTTATTTTTTTTTTATCACATCCAGCATTTACTAATTTTTTATATACTTTTTGTAATGTGAATGGTTCATTCAGTATTGCATATATAAAGTAATTATAAAATGTTTCATCAGCATTATTATTATTTTTATATTCTTCATAAAAACTATCTTCCATATCAAATAATCTACTTTTAAATTTTCTAAAATCCTTATCTAATACATTTGCTATTGTAGCGTCTATTTCTATATTCATTATATATTTATACTTTTAATTTTTTAAATATTTAAAAGTTTTTTTTTATTTTAACATTATGTAATTTTTCATATTTTTTTATACTTTTATCTAATGTATTTTCAGTCCATAGTAACATTTTACTATGATATATAGGACTATGAAAACTATTCCAATTAGGATTGAATTTATGCCGAGCAATCCAATTTTGTTTTTCTTTTTCTGTTCTACCATCTATAAATGTTTTACCGTCTTTTTGTCCGAAGTCGTGAAAATGTGGTGTAGGATCATTCATAATAATTCTAAATCTTTTATTTTTTCGTGGTGATTTTTCTAATATGTAAGTTTTCATTATATACTACTATGTAATATTTTTTTAATTTCTGGATTTACTTTTAAATTATTTTGTTTTTCAAAAGTATCTAATGGTAATTCTTCTTTTTCATCATTATCCATTAACTTTCTTCTACAATGAATTCCCCAACAATCAATAGTAGTACATCTAGAATTAAAACATGTTGTTAATATAGTGGCTAAACCTCCAATAGAAACACTTATAATAGCTACAATCTCGCTTCCAATCATATATATTATAGTCTGATTTTTTTTACACATTCATAGCAAATTAAAAATTGTTGTTTTTTTTTACACATTCTACATGGATAATAAAAAATACGACTCATTTATACTTTTAAAATATTTTATTTTTACATTTTTTTAAAATTAGCAAATGTAGTTGCTGATAATAGATTATTTATTACTAATTGTTGATTTTGAACTAATGCTGTTAAATTATCAATTTGTTCTTGTTGCTCCTGTATTGTTTTAATAGCACACGCCAACATAGGTCTATCGTCTATAATATAAGCAGGTTCTTCATCACCCCAATTATTAGTATCAACACACATTTTACCTAATTCTTCTGTATTTTCACATAGTTCTTGTGCTATAAATCCATAAACTTTCCTTGAATTTTCTGATAATCTTTCTTTGAAGGGTTTTAATTTATCTTTTTCTGTTTCACTATGAATTGTATTATAATTAACTATATCATATTTATCAAATTCATATACATTAATTTTCATTAATGTTTCTTTTGCTTTTGTTAATGGTGTAATATTTTTTTTTAATCTTCTATCAGAAGTTCCTACCCAACTACCAGTCCAACTTCCAGTTATTTTACCACTTCCAGTAGCGTCCATACGAGCAAATTGATTTCCACCAGTAGCGAATGAATGATAATCTCCACTTGAAGTCCCTGCTGACGGTAAATTAGAATAAATAGCACTACCGTTATTATGAAATGCGAAATAACTACCAGCAAATGAATTTGCTGAATTTGTCCCAGATGGATTTCTAAAATATGTGAATGCAGAATTATCATAATACCACATAGCGTATGCGTGTCCGTATTCCCAGTTTTTAGAAAATTTAAATCTATCTCCACTATTTTCAAAATGCACTAATAATTCTCCACTATCGTTTTGCCTTAAAATAACATAATCAGTTTGAGAACTACTTTTTTTCATAACTAAATGACTATGAACTGTACCACTAGATGCTGTATTTAGTAACATTAGTGGTTCTGAATTTGAATAAGAAATATTTTGATATGAATTATTACTATCTATATTTATAGTTATATCATTTGTATTAAAAGTAGCACTTGATACATTTCCAGGAGTATTATTTAGTTGTAAAATATTTGTTGTTCCACATTTCATATTAATAAATTGTTTAGCATA
>Ga0070751_1002413_pt1 | contig 10683 bp, 15 predicted proteins | sample VirMetDEL_Aug_28_FD_78514 | JGI IMG/M metagenome (GOLD analysis project Ga0070751, IMG submission 78514) | Aqueous microbial communities from the Delaware River and Bay under freshwater to marine salinity gradient to study organic matter... | ecosystem: Environmental > Aquatic > Marine > Coastal... | reverse complement strand
TAACCCATTAACCCGCCAACAGTGTTAAACCATTCTTCGCTTTCAACTGCATAATCTTCGCATACACGATTAAGATTTGCATTAAGAACATTAGATAATTCTACACCTGATTTAGAGAAAACACGGACATTTTTAAGAAGATTAGCAGCTGATCCTACACCCCAAGAAACATTAGTGCCGTCATGTGTAGGTTTAACTTTAATTGTAAGAGTAGAAGTAGCACAATTTACATATTGAGCACCAGTTTGCACTACAGCTCTCATAGTCCTTTCTTCGTCATAAGAACGATTATCAAAATAACCTCTTTTATAACTACGCTCAATAGCAGCAGTCGAACTAGGAGGTACAGAAAATACTAAATTATTTACGATAAGATTTTCAGTTTTAGACATTTTTATTATATATAAATATTATAAATTTTTAAAAAAAAATTTTTTATTAATAAAGTAATGAGTATTAAAAATAAAGCATTTAATTTAGGAGCTACGGAATTTGGAGTGTCTAAAACGAAAGATAAAAAGTATTATGTTGTATATAGAGGTAAAGTAATCAACTTCGGTCAAAAAGGCTTTAGTGATTTTACTATACATAAAGACGAAAAGAGACGACAAGCATATAGAAAAAGACATATGGCAATTAAGACTAAATCAGGTAAATTAGCATATAAAGATAAAATGAGACCTGCATATTGGGCATTAAATTTATTATGGTAAAAATTATATTTACTTTATATAAATAATAATGTGTGATTGTAATGAAGAAAATATTGATAATAATGGCGAACCTATAAATTCAGGTGGCGGTGGCGATTTAACGTCATTAGAAAATAAAACACAAAATATTAATGAAAGTTTAACAAGCCCTAATTTAACGACTATGATAGGTAATTTAACATTAAACGAACCTAGTTTTTTATCTTACGGACAAAAAATAGTTTTAGATTTTGGAACTTTTGTAAATTATTTAAATTCTATTAATACTAGTGACCCTACTGGAAAAGGGCGACTTTCTATATCTGCAAGCGAAGTTGAATTTGATTGTCCTGTAAAATCATTTGAAACTACTTTTGTTAATAATGATTTAGTTAATAAAGCTTATGTTGATAGTGTTGCAGGTGGAATAGAAGTTGGAACATTAGCAACTATGCTTGCTAAAACTGGAATGACAGAAGGACAACAATTTTTTGTAAATGCTAATTTAGGAACTACATTTACAAGTCAAGAAAATAAATTATATTACTGGTCAGGACGAAGCTGGCAAGTAAGTGGTGAAACTATTGAATTACTTGCAAAAGAAAATTTATTAAAAGGGCAAGTCCTTCAAATATCAGGTAGTGGAGCAACAGCAGACTTTCAAGCAGAAAAAACAACTATTACAGGTGACGTGGACGTAATAGGTATTGTAGCTAATCAAGACATAACTGCAGGTGAATGGTTTACAGTCGCAGTATCAGGTTTATGGGAAGTTGCTTGTATTGCAGGAACATATAATAGACAAAATTATCTTATTGCTAATACTAATGACGGCTATGCTTCGCAATCTACAAGTGAAGCAGATCAACCTTTTGCTAAAATATTAGAAAATAGAACTATAAGTGTTGTTGGAGGTAAAGTATGGGCATTATTGAACATAATTGCCGAAGTGTATTAATTTATATTATAATATTTACTTATTATAAATGAGTTGTTGCGAAGATACAATAAATAATAATGGAGAAATAATTAATGACGGAAATGGAGGAGGTGCTACACCTGATAGCACTATTGTTATTGCATATAATCCTAATGTAGATTATAAAGCTGACGGATCAGGATTAGGTCCTTTATATGAAGACGATTATATTATATTAGGTTGGGACGCACCAGGAGGAGATTTAGAGGGTCGAATTAAATCTGCTTCTTCTACTTATGAAGTATATGCTAATAAAAATCATAGTAGTAGTCAAAATACTGCTATGACAATTGTAGGAAATACTTACGATTTACTTTCAGTAGGAATTACTGGAGACGACGTGTTAGAAGGAAGAATGTCAAGTATAAATGATAGAACAGCTTTTCATTATGAATTTACAATTCAATTAACAGGAAGTTTAACTAATCCTGCATATTTACATATAGATTATCATACAATTACAACAGATAAATATGTATAAATAAAAATAAACATAAAAAAATATTTTTATTATAAAAATATTTACTTATTATAAAATGTCTTCAACTGCAATATTATCAAGAAATCGTATGACTTATGAGGTATCGCAACCTGTTAGTGTTAAAACTCGACCTCATGATACTATCTTACAATATTTTGAAAGGCAATCATATAAACAAAATGATACTATGATTGCTTCTTTTTCTTCAGGAAAATATTTTCTTGATCCTGAAAAATCTTATATAAGTGTAAATGTAAATATCTCTTCAACAGCAGGAGATTGCGAAGGTAATTTTGGTACTGGTAGTATAGCTAATTTATTTAAAAATGTTAGAATTTTTCATAAGTCAGGCACTACTATTACTAGTTGCCAGAATAACGACGTTAATATTAAAGCTCGTGATAAAATTATTCGCGATAATTTTTGGTTTGAAACTATTGGTGTCCAGCAAGGCTATGTTGTAGACCCCTTAACTGACTATAATTTAGATAGTACTATTGTAGGAGGAGTGCAATACAAAATTAAATTATGTGATCTTCATGGATTTTTTAAAGGCTATAATTCAGCATTATTACCACCTGAAATCGCCGATAGCTTACGTATTGAATTAGACCTTAACACATTAGGTCAAGCTATTAAAGAAAACCCTGCCGAAAATACTATTACTTCTTATGAATTAACACAACCTAATATTCAACTTTGTCTTGTAAAAGTTATGGACAACGCTGCATTATCAGTTTATAACAATTCTCAAAAAGAAGGATTGTCGTGGACTTATGACGATACATTTATCTCTAATAAAAATTATAGTAATAATGATAATGCAATTACTATCTCGGTTGATAAAGCTGTAAGTGTTGCTAAATCTTGTCTTGTTTTTTCTCGTGATCAAGGTACACAAAATAATATTGGTGAAGATAGTTATGACTTTAGATTTAGAAGTTTTGGTACTAATTGGTGTTATACACTTGGCAATGATTTATTCCCTTGGAAAAAGAAAGTTAGTGAACCTATGGACGCTTATTCTATCTGTCTAGACACTTTCCAATCTCGTTATGGTGTTAATATTACTTCTTCTACTTTTTTTGGTAATAATGGTGTTTATGCTCTTAATCTCTTAACTGACGATTACCTTGAAATGTCAGGTGATTTTATTAATGCTAATAAAAGACTTAACTTTCAAATACAAAAACAAACTGACGAACTTGATAGTGTTTGGACTACATGTTTAACTTATACAAAAGTACTTCGTGTAAATGCGACCAATTCTCGTGTTGATTTATAAAAAACAAAAATTTATAATATTTATTATTAATAAAAATGAATACAGATATACAAAGAAATTTATTAATAATTAATTCTACTGATCGATCCTCTGGAACTTCTAGTGATTTTAAATATAATTTAGGTGATACTTCTTTAGAAATTAATGCTATATCTCTAAAATCTGCTTCGATACCTCATACTCATACTAATATTAATGCTAATAATAATACTATGATAGTTGAAACAGGAGCAGAATTTACTTTAACTGCTGCTGCAAAAGCTAATTATCTTATTAATGGTATTAATTCTTTTATACCTTTTACTCCTGGCACTTATACTTTAAATTCTCTTATCTCTACATTAAATTCTAATAATGGTGGTTTTGGTGAATTTACATATGATACTGGCACTAATAGAGTTACATTTACTATTACTGACGCAGGTGTTAATGTTAATGGTGTTACTTTTTTAACTGGTGGCAGTCCTGAAATTATCTCTCTTCTTGGTTTTAATTTACCAGTAACTTGCCCGACTGGTGTTGGAAGTAGTATTACAGCTACTAATGCTCCTACTTATGTAGAAAATGTTATAACAGAAGTTAGTGTGCCACCTGCTCAATATACAGCTACGGAATTAGTTAATGCAGTTGCTACTGCTATTAATCCTTTAATTCAAGGTACAATTGTAGGAAGTGTAACAGCAGGAGGATACGCAGAATTTACAGGTGCAACTCAACCTTGGCGATTTAATCCTAGTCCCTTACCACCTCTTTTCGGTTGGAATACTAATATTAATACTTTTTTTACTGGTGCTGTAGAAGCTGAATATGTATTTGATCTTTATGGCACTCGAAATTTATATGTTAGTAGTAAAGTATTAGCAAACGGCTATAATGCATTACAAGCTAAAGGTGAAAAAAGTAGCATTATGGGTAATATACCTGTTTGCTCAGCTCAAGGAGGTATAGATAAATTTGAAGCTAAATATTCTATTAGAAAAAATTATACACAACCTATAAATGTTAATAGTATTGATATTAAAATTTTAGACGATACTGGAAAAGTAATAGATTTACAAAATGCAGGAATTGTATTAGTTTTTGAAATTTGGAATTCTATTAAATTGTAAAATTATTATAACGATTTAAAAGAATATGGTATATTCGTAAATGACGGATTTTAGCGATTATAAAAAAATACCTAATTACAAAAATTATCGTATTAATAAAGAAGGAGATTTAATTAGAATTTATAAAAATGGTAAAGTAAAACACCTTAAATTTTTTGTTAATGACAACGGATATTTAAGAATTAATTTAAGTAAAAATGGTAAAGTAAAACCATATTATAAACACCAGCTTTTAGCAAAAACTTTTATTGATAATCCTGAAGATAAACCATGTATAGATCATATAAATCATAATCGACAAGATAATTGTTTATCTAATTTGAAATGGGTGACCTATGGTGAAAATAATAGAAATAAAACTATTAGATATGATAATAATACTGGACACAGAGGAGTTAGTTATATTGAAGAAAAATATTATGTTGTTAATTATAGTAATCTTGAAGGTAGAAATATAAGAAGAAAATTTAGTGTTAAAAAATATGGGGCAGAAGAAGCTTTAAAAAAAGCTATTGAAATTAGAAAGAAAGCTGAAAAATTATATTACAATTATAAATAATTTAAATAAAATCTTGATATTTAATAAATGAAAGTATTAGAATTATTTTCGGGAACTCATTCGGTTGGAAAAGTTTTAGAGAAAGAAGGTCATGAAGTTATTAGTGTTGATATTAATGATTATAAAGGTAAATTTGGTCCTTTAACTCATAAAGTTGATATTATGAAGTTTGATTATAAACAATATAAACCCGGTGAATTTGAGATAATTTGGGCAAGTCCACCTTGTATTTATTATTCTACTTTACAATATACTAGTGTGACTGGAAGACCTCGTAAAGACGGAACTATTAAAACTAAAGAAGACGTTGAAAAAAATATGAAAATTGCTGATAAATTGGTAAAACATACTTTAAAAATTATAAAATATTTAAAACCTAAATATTGGTTTTTAGAAAATCCACAGACAGGAAGATTGAAAAGACGTCCTGTTATGAAAGATATACCTTATCATGACGTAGATTATTGCAGATATGCAGACTGGGGTTATAGAAAACGAACTCGTATATGGACGAACAAAAAAGATTTTAAGCCTCTTCTATGTAATAAAAAATGTGGTAATATGAAAGAAGGAAATAAAAGACATAAAGTTGATATTGGATATACAGATCAAAAAATTACTGGAGGTAAGTTAGGAAGATATAGAATACCTCCTAAACTTATTGAAGAATTAATATTATAATTACTTTAATAAATATGAGTGAAGAAAATGAAAATGTATCATTAACGATTAATGAAAAAAATAAGAAAGAAGTTGAACTTGAATTTGAAAGAAAGAATTACTGGAAAAGTTGTTGTTTGCAAGTAGATCGACGAGCAGTTAAATTTTTTAGTCAATTAACTTTATCTTTTACTATTATAATATTTTGTTTATATCAATTATGGAGATTACCTAAAGACGAAAGTGCTGAATACTTATCTCTTTTAACTATGATTATAGGTGTATATGTTGAAGCCCCCCGTCTCCATTAGTTATATTTAAAGAATTGTTATATAGATATAGAAAATATGTATGATCATAAAACTTATTATGAAAAAAATAAAGATAAATATAAAAAATCTATGCAAGAATATTATAAGAGAAATCAAGATAAATTAAAAGTTGTAATAACTTGTAAAATATGTAATAGTGATATTCAATTTGGTAGTCTTACTTCTCATATTAAAACTAAGTTTCATAATAGTTTTTTACCTTCAGGTCATAACAGAACAAAAGAAGAATGTTATATTTAATTTGATTTTATTTAATAATAATATTGTATTATTATTAAATATGACTAGTAAAGACGCTATTAGAATGCGAGAATATAGAAGGAAAATAAAAGAAAATGAAGTTAATAAAACTATGCTTCTTCTTAAAATTAGTAAAGAAGAAGCTGAAGAAATTGCTATTAAAAATATTAGAAATAAGAATAAACTATATAAACAACAACAACGACAGTCTAAACAAGTTAGGAATAAGTCTCATAAAGACAATATAAAGGTAGGTAGTAATGAATTGGTTGTAGAAGAAGATTTTATACTTAAATTGAAGGTAAGAAAATTAGTAATTCTACAAGACGATAAAGATATGTGGAAAAAATTATCTAATGTAGAGAAAATTATAATAGATAGAATGAATACATATAATTCTAAAGTTAATAAACAAGTTAATTCTAAAGTTAGAAGTTTAATTCAATACTTAAATAAGGTAAAAAGTATTTATAAAAAATTAAATAAAGATTTTACAGATATTAATGTTTTAACTGATACTGATACTATAATAAATATGCTAAAAGATTATAAAGGAAGAAAAGATTATTATAGTGCAATAATCGCTTTTCTTCGTGCTTTTAAAGATAAGAAAAAATATATCGATATATATAAAAATGAAATGAAAAGAAGTAAAGATATAGTTATTCTTGAACAAAAGAATAATGAAAAAACAAAAACACAAAAAGATAATTGGTTGAAGTATGATACTATACTCTCTCTATTTAAACAAAATAAAAAATATTTAAATGATAAAGATAAACTACTTTTAACTTTAATTATTTATTATCCACGCAGAGTACAAGATTACCAAAAATTAAGATTACATAAAAATAAAGGAAAGAAAGACCTTAATTATAACTATCTTAATATCAATAAATATAAAGAACCTACTACTTTTGATTTTTTTAGAAGTAAGAGCCAAGAATATGAAAAGTTAGGTACTAATCAAAAAATACCTAATAGTGTAAAATCTACTATTAAAGAATATTTAAGATCGAATGTAGTTAATAATAATGATCTTCTTTTTAGTAAAGAAGACGGAACTATGTTTTCTACTGACGGCTTTTCTAAAAAAATTAGAAAATTATTCAAAGATATTACTGGTAAAGATATTACTATGAACTTATATAGACATATTATTGCTACTAACTTAACTAATAAAAAAGTCTCTATTAACAAACGTGAACTTATCAGTAATCAAATGGGGCATTCTTACAATACAAATCTAATTTATAGCAAACATAAATAAATCGTAGTCAAAATTTTTTTTATCTATTTTTTTCTAGAAATAGTCATATGACGGACCGACTTTCTCAACTCTAAAAAAGTCAAGAAAAAGTTAAAAGTTAAAACATAAGTCTATTTATACTTAAATATTTTACTTTACTCTACTTCTGGACTTTCTCTACTTTTTTTTATGTTTTATATATAATATATGTATATATATATATATTATTATTATTATTATTATTATTATTAATAATAAAAAAAGTTGAGAAAGTAGAGAAAGTCCGTCCATTTTTAAGAGTTTAAGTAGAAGTTATACTTAAATAGTGTGGACGAACTTTTGCTATATAACGAAGAAAAGTTGGGAAAGTCCGTCCAAGTCCGTCCAATCCAAAAATAAAATTGAAGTTTTAAACAAACTTTTGAAGAAGAAGATAAATATGTATGAAACAGAAAAAGATATTATGAATATTAATAATCTTATTTTTCTATTTAAGAATTTATCTAAATATGATTTAGATTGTATTTATTTTCATAAGTATTTTGATTTAATCTCTTTTTGTAATGTAGAAGAAGAAGCAAAAGAAGAATACAAAGAAATTTATTTAGAATTAGAAACTCTTAAAAAATCTGGGGTAAAAAATCTAATTTATGAAGAGAATAAACAACACGAAGAAAGAAGTATTGAGAATGTAATAAGTGTAGATATATTCAATTGTTTTAACAATAAAAATTATAAACCTGTAAATATTTATTACGAAAAATAATTAACTAAACCTACATGTAAACTATAAATTCAATTTTCAAAAATAAAATTGAATTTTTAAACAAACTTTTGAAGAAGAAGATAAATATGTCTTGGAGTAATAACAACTTGAATATGAATAATCATTATAGAAATGTTATGGCTCGTTATGAACGTGGAGAACCTAAAATATCTTTAAGAGAAAGAGGGTTTATGTATTCATATGGAGATAGAGTTGAAAACAAAGTTGAAGACGGAATGGAAAATAATAATTGGAATGAATGTAAAGAATACTTTAATAATTTAAGTGCAAAACAACAAAGAAAACTTTTAAAAAAAATGAATAAATAATTAATATAACAAATTTAAATATCTTTAATACTTTATTTTTAAAGTGAAAAACACTTTAAAAATTACTTTTAAATTTTGCCCGATCCAAAAATAAAATTGAATTTTTAAACAAACTTTTTAAAAAGAAGATAAATATGTCTTCAAATAATAACAAAATTAGTTTTGAATATGCTAAACAAAAATTTTATAACGTTTATAATGATTTAATTAAAGACGAAAGAAGGTATGTAGCAGAAGAAATACACCATGTTACACACATTACAGAAGAAGAATTTATAGAAAAATATAATGAAGAAGTAGATAATATACCTCTAAATAAACTATTACCTTCTCATTATAAATCTTTAAGAATATTAAAAAAATTTTTTGATCAAGGAGAGATAGAAGAAGAAGAGAGTGAAGAAGAAGAAGAGAGTGAAGAAGAAGAAGAAGAAGAGAGTGAAGAAGAAGAAGAAGAAGAGAGTGAAGAGAACAACAAGTTTGAACTTGTTATTAAAGAAACGATTAAATTATGTAAAGCAATTAAAGAGGGTGAAAAAGAGAGTGAAGAAGAAAGTGAAGAAGAAGAAGAGAGTGAAGAAGAAGAAGAAGAGAGTGAAGAAGAAGAAGAAGAAGAAGAAGAATTATCAATTAAGAAGAACAATTTAAACTTGGTTGCTAAAGAAATGATTAAATTAATTAAAGAAATTAAAGAGGGTGAAGAAGAAGAAGAGAAGAACAAGTTTAAACTTGTTATTAAAGAAATTAATGAATTGTTTAAATCAACTGATAAACAATATAAATTTATAACAAAAATTATATCTAAATATTATACTATTAAAGAAAAAGACTTCTGGCGTAAAGCATATAAATCAACACGAGGAGGTAGTAATGCAAGCATATTATTTTCGCCACGGACGAGTGTAAAGGATTATATAAATAAAGAATATAATATAAAAATGCCTCTTGATTATAAAATAGACAAATTCTATCATAGTTTTACAGGTATAGAAGTAATGTATGAGCTACATAAATTTAATTCTCGTAATTACTCTAAAAAATATGATAAAAACGGGAAATGTATTCAACATTACTATACTAACAAACAATTAAAAGGTTTTTGTAAAATGAACGGACTTAAAGGTTATAATAGTATGAAAAAATTACAATTATTAAAAGCATTAATGAGTGTGTAATTAACTAAACTATACTTATACTTAAATTCTAATTTATACAAAAATAAATTTGAATTTATAAAAAAACTTTTGAAATAGAAAATAAAATATGTCTAACACTGAAAAAGAAATTCAAAAACTTAATCAATTTATTCAAAATAGAATTATTGATATTGATAATGATATTGAAAATTTAGAAATAGATATAGGATTATTAAAACTACAAAGAGAGAAGGAATGTAAGAAATTTAAAAAGGTTGAAGAAATGATTAAATTATGTAAAGAAATTCAAGGAAGTACAGGAGACGATAATTAAGACTAAATCCTACTTAACTATAAATTCAATTTTCAAAAAAAAAATTGAATTTTTAAACAAACTTTTTAAGAAGAAGATAAATATGTCTAATAATGAAATTAAGACCCTCTGTGGTAAGACTATGAAACAAATGCTTTATAAATACCACCAGAAAAAATGTAATGAGTGTAAAGGTAATAATCCTAAAGTAAATTTTAAATTTTTAGAAGATAGGACCTATAATAAAAAAGGTAAAAAATTATCTCAAATGACTATTCAAGATTTAAAACATAATGGATTTAGAAATGGCAAATTACGATATATTGTAGACGATCTTATAAAAGATAGAAAAGAAGTATATATTGTAAACGATCTTAAAAAAGAAGTTTAAGTAATCTAATTTTAATTCTAATTTATACAAAAAATAAATTTGAATTTTTAAATAAAAAATTGAAGTTTAAAGAAAAAGATATATCTATATAACAAAATGGCAACAACGATTATTTTTGAGCCTTCTTATAAAGAAGGACAATTATGCTATTGTGGTAAAGTG
>Ga0070751_1002402_pt1 | contig 10710 bp, 8 predicted proteins | sample VirMetDEL_Aug_28_FD_78514 | JGI IMG/M metagenome (GOLD analysis project Ga0070751, IMG submission 78514) | Aqueous microbial communities from the Delaware River and Bay under freshwater to marine salinity gradient to study organic matter... | ecosystem: Environmental > Aquatic > Marine > Coastal ... | reverse complement strand
TGTACATGAAGGACCATTCACCACTATGGACTTTGATTTAGAAGATGCTTGTGCACCTTGGGCTATTACTTACACTCAAGATATAGCTTACACTATTGGAGCTGGTGCTGCTTTAGCTGAATTAGAGCGTAACTTCTACAGTAACAATTTGCCTGCAACTCACGAAGCTCGCAGATACTGGAATCCTATCTACAACAATGACTCTGACGAGTTGTTATTTGTAGACAAGACTAAGTACTACAACATGTACGAAGTTGTTTATAATGAGAATTCTCCTGTTGGATTCGAGAAAAAATCTACTAACACTCACTCTGTGGTTGTATTAGTAGACGATAGTAACTCTGCTTTAAACACTGCAGTTACTAACTTGATCGAAGACGCTACTGGATTGTCATTTTAATTAAAGTAAGTTAAACATAGGGAGGACTAATCTCCTCCCTTTTAAAGATAAAAAATGAAAGATTTAATATTAAAAACTGGTTCATACTTAGAGAGTGTTTCTACTAAGGCAACTAACTCTGGTAAAGTTCCTGGTGCTTCATTAGAAAAATTTGTAATTAACTTACTTAAAAACGCTACATGTTGCATCAAAGTTTTGGATGGTGCTACTATTCAAGATTCTACTATCGTTTTAAAGACTTATACTACTACTGAAATTAATGCTTTGACAGGAATGGTAGCAGGTACTTTAGTATACGATTCTACAGCAACTGCTCTTAAGTTCTACAATGGTAGTGCTTGGGAAACAGTTACTTCATCCTAATTAACTTAAACTGGGGAGGTTAGTTCCTCCCCTTTTTTAAAAATCTATGCCAAACGTAAAATTAAATCTAGAAATAACTAAAGCAAAAGATTGCGGATTTATTTCTATACAAGATACTTCTTATTATCCTATTCCTCCTGAAAGTGCAAATCTTCAGGTTGATGTCCCTGGCTATGAAACTCCATACGAATTTGAATTTGTATTAGGAGAAATTAATATTTTAAATGCTTATTCGTTTGGATACGTTACTTCAGAAGTTGACGCAGGAGATCTTCCTGATGGTGTATATAATTTTGTTTTAACTACATGTCCTGATTTAGGAACTAACAGTAGGTTCCATTTAAGAACTTGTAAGATAGATTGTCGCTTAGCAGAACAATGGGCAAAATATATAGATTGCTGTGATGATGAAAAAATGCTCTACTACTTAGACAGAGTAGATTTTCTTTTGAGAGGAGCTGAAGCACATGCTGATTTATGTAATCCAGAAAAAGCAACTGAACTTTATAGAAAAGCAGATGACTTACTCAGAAGAATTGAACAAGACTGTTAAAGAAAAACTTGCTAAAGCTGCTTACAAAGAGCTTCAGCATATTAAGTATTTAACTAAACCATATTATAGAAAGTCTAGAAAGTATGTAAGCTTTTTAAGATACAACCACTGTTTAGACTGTTATAACACACAAACCTTTAAAATAAAACAATAACAAAATGGCTAAATGTTGTCAAACTAATAACTGTGCAGAAGTTCTAAATTCTGGATGTGTTAAGTATACAGGAGTCCCAACAAAAGACAGTCTCTTAGATAAGAAGGATTATTGTGATCCTTTTTTAAATGAGCTAGTAAACTTCTTTGATGATACCATGACTGAGTTAGATACTCGTGTAGGTATTGATCGTAACACTCTAGATAGCGCAAATAACTCATGCGGAACTAGTCCTTTAATGAATTTATCTACTGTAACTTTAAAAGACGAAAAATACTATTCTTCTGAAGTAGTATTAAAGTTAGTAGGAGTTATATGTGAATTGAGATCTCGTTTAAATTATCTTAAAACTAAAGACATCAGCACAGATTCTGGAAACGTATTCTGGATGGACTTACCATTAGATCAACCTTTTAAGACTTGGTTAGCTGACCAGTGTTTAACTGAGGATCCTTGTTCAGGAGATTCTATTCAAACCTTACGTCAATTATTCCAGGCAATCATAGTTAAACTTTGTTCTTGTTGTCCCTAATTTAAAATAAAATGGCACACTGCGCAGACTGTTACGGAACCAATACAATACAACCTTGTGATACCTTAGGATGTATTTCGACTAATTATGCAAAATGTATCTTGTACTCAGGAGAAAATCTTTACTGTAGCACAGGAGCAATTGGAACTATTTCTTTTACAGGTACTGCTGTAGTGCCTGGAACTGAAACTACTTATACAGGAGTAACTGGTACTAATGTATCTGGAACAGGTGTAGATGCAACTTTTGAAGTTACTACTACTCCAGGATCAGATCAATATACTGTAACTCCTGCTAATCTAGGATCAGGTTATGAGATAGGAGATCAAATAACAATTTCAGGAGATGATGTTGGAGGAGCAACTCCAGCTAATGATATCACCTTAACTATTACAGCACTTAATCCTGTAATTCCTACAGGAGCTGCTCTAGATTCTATTATAGTAAAGTTTCACGAAGCTTTATGTTCTGGAACATCTGGAGGTAGCGGTGGAGGATTAGACTACTCAAGTTTAAACTATTCTTGTTTACGTCAAAATGGTGTCTTAACAGGAATAGGAACTCCAATTACTACAGAGTCTCAGTTTGTACAATCTGCATCTGCAGCTCTTTGTTCAGTAAACACTAAGCTAGATTCCTACGACACTACTATAAATATTACTACCCTAGAGACAGGTCTTAATATCTCAGGATTCCCAACAGCACCTTACACGCTAAATGCAGGCTTAGAAGGATTAGGAACAGCTATAATGAGTCTTAACACTATAGTAGATCTTTCTTCTTTAGATCCAGATCCTTGTGTTGCTTATAGCTTTACAGGATTTCCTACAGGAAACACAGACTTATATTCTTACTTTAGTTGGATTACTTCTAACATGTGTGGAATGTATGGAGATTTATCTTCTACTATTTCTACAAACACATCTACAATTTCTAGTCTTAAGACGTATATTGCAGGTGCAGGAACTGTTCCAACTGCTGTAAACACTTCAGCTCTTCCTGGAGGTTCTACTGTAAGTACAGCTTCTGCAGCAATTAATCTTCTTGTAAGCGAAGTAGCTGACTTAAATACACAAATTGCAAGTGTACCTAGTGGTAATTATTCTCTTACTTGGGCAAGTTGTTTTGGAGGTACTTACCCTTCTAACTCTGTATTCAAAGGACAAACTTGGAATTGGCCTAACACTTCTGCAACTTTACAAACTCAATTAGATAGAATTGTTTCTGTACTTTCTACTTTAAACGTTAAGTTTGACGCCTCTCAATTTACTGTAACTACAGGATCTTGTGGACCTACTATAGGAATCAGTTCTGCTATAGCATTTACACCTGCTAGCTTAAATGCAGCATCTATAGATGACTTAGGGGACGTTGATACTTCAAGTGCAGCAGATGGAGATTTATTAGTTTATGAAACTGGAGTTTCGCCTGCAGAGTGGGTTAGCAAAAGTTTTGATGTAACAATAAATGGATCTTCTACAGGTGTAACTAGAACCGAAGATTCAGGATCAATTGTTTACGACTTAACTGTAGCTGATACGACTCCTTCACTGTATCCTTTAACTCCTGTAAACACTAGTACATACACTGTATCAAACGCTGTAAGATTTAGTCTAGGAACTCAGGCATTTCCTTATGGAACTCTATCAGGAGATCTAGTTATATTAAATGGTGTATTTCAAATGAACATTACAGATAATTTAACTTGGTCACACAACCAAGGAATTAATATTGCTAATGTTCCTACAGAATTACAATCTACTGGAGTACACTGGTTAAATGCTACTGCGTTCTTTAAAATTTCTGGACTCTATAGCACTACTAATACAAACATAACTGTATATGTTAGTGGTTCTTCTGTTACTGCATTCTTAACAACTCCTAGTACGTTAAATTTAACATCTGGAGATTTAGTTGAGATTGCTATTGGAGGAGCTACTTATCATAAACAAGCTTAAGATATTGGCAGGATTATTGGTTGGTTTCCCTGTCTAATTGCTAGAACGAGCCTAGGAAACTAGGCTCTACTAGTTTAAAGAAAACTTGACTAAAATTAAAAATTAAGTATATTTGTAATAAGCGGTATTATGTTAACTAATGGAGATTTAATTTCAAGAATTAAAAATGCTAATAAATTCTTAGCGGATGACGATGTTATCAGTGACCGCTTTATATATAATACTCTAAAAAGTAAAGCATCTGTATTAATCAAAAGAGAAATAAATCTTAAAAAACTTTTATTCTCTGATAATTTATACCAAGCTTATGAATGCATCTGCCTTATTCCCGCAAAAGGAGCAGAGTGCGATTTAAACTGTGATATAAGAAGAACAAAAAGAAAATTGCCTACAATAGAAGAAGGTCTTTATTCTTATTTCATACAAGGAGTATTTAATACCTCTAACTCTGAAGAATTATTCCCTACGACTATTAGAGATTTTATTAATCATCAGAGGCTTAGAGTAAAAACTCCTAAAAAATACTATACGATTCGTAATGGTTATTTATACGTGTTAGATCCTGACGTAGAGTCAGTTAACTTGTATGCTTACTTTACAGAGTCAGTAGAAGATGAAGATGGAAGTCAGTGCATTAGTATGTACGATAAAGAGTTTAAGATTGCTCCTTATCTAGTTGATGGATTGGTTCAAATGGTAAATCAAGATCTTATTAATTATCACAAATTACCTGTAGAATCTGAAGATAACAACAGAGATGAGCAAACTTAATTATGGAAACATTGGAAAAGAAATCTAGAAAAAAATTTATTTCTGATGTAAATAAATCTAATATAAAAGCATATAAGCAATTTATAAAAGATACTGGCCGTTCTGATATTACGTATGAAACATTCTCTAGTATACCTGAAAAGGTAAATACTAAAATGTTTGAAAAACTTCTAACAGGAGCTTATACTATCAAGTTGCCTAAGTTTGGAATTTTAAAATTGATAAAGGTAAAACCTATCAAAGAAGCCAAAACTAGGATTGATTGGGGATTATTTAATTCTCAAAATATATATGCTCCATATAGAAATAGTCATACAGAAGGCTACATTTATAAAGTGCATATGTACTTTTATGAGAAGAAAAATCCAGTCTTAAGCTTTTTTAAGTTTAGACTGTCCCAAAAACATAGAAGATATTTAGCTAAATTAATTAAAACTAACGAACTAAAAAGATGAAGTACGAGAATATTAACTTCATAACTTCAGAGCCACTTATAGCAGAGGTAAAACAAGAATTAAAATCTTATTTTGAATCAGGAGCAATTAGTGAAGTTCTTATTCCTACATTCATAGATCAGGCTCTACGTAAGCTTAAAGTAATGGTTCTAACTCCAGAGGATTTAGTAGTTCATTTTGTAAACTACAAAGCAGAGTTGCCATGCGATTTTGCATTACTAGATAGAGCTTCTCTCTACGACTCTAATATAGAGTTTAATTCAGGAATTACTACCCTTAAAGGTTATTGGTATAAATCTATAGAGTGCACTTCAGGATGCGATAATTGTGATCCTAAAGATGAAACATTTGAACAGTTATGGGTTCCTGCACCTGGATTTAAAATCACAATGAAGAATCCTAAACCTGTTAGAATTTATCACGGGTCTAAACAATTATGTACAGAAGGTTGTGAGAACTTATATTCTCCAGCGCCTGACATTGTTCAAATACATAATAATCGTACTATGTCAGCTTCTTTTGAAGAAGGCTGTATGTATGTAAGATACTTTTCAAGACCTATGGATGAATTTGAAATTCCAAAAGTTCCTGAAGTTTTTGAAGTAGAGGAGTATATAAAAGCTTATCTTAAATTTAAATTCTTTGAAACTCTTTGGCATAGTCAATTAGACGAAAGTAGTGTTCAAGTAGAAAGAAAGTTTCAATATTATAAACAAGACCAGTTAGGCAAACTACAAGCAGCATTTTCTTACTTACTTACTAAGAGTAAACAACAAAGTGCAGATAGTGTTGTCAAGGGTAGAAATAAATTTATTAAATATCACATTATTTAATAATTTAAATAGCAATGCAGAATAAGGTAAATCAGAATATAATAGGTCTTAATCTTGATGGTATAAATTTCCAAGTACAGGAAAACCAAATAACTTGGGCATTAAATGCTAATATACAAAGTCATGATGGAGACTCTACTACTTATACCAATGAACCAGGTAATACTAGTTGTTATAACTTTAGAGATGCAGGTTTAGATGGTTTTCAAGTTGTAGGTTATACTAATGTAGTTGAACAATCTAAATTAATCTTATTCTTAGCTCATCCTGATGGAAGATCTCGAATAGGACAAATTACAGCTTTTAATGATTCTTGTCTTGAGACTGTAATTTCTGAATCTGATGACTGTGGTTGTATAAATGGTAAAGTTGTTACGGGATCTAATGTTCAAAGTACAGAACTTAAAGATATTCCTACATACGCTTGTCCTGAAGGTTATTCATTTGATCCAGTAACTAGACAGTGTCTTAGGGAGGTATATACTATTCCTTCAAAAGAATCAGTTATATATACCTGTACTACAGGATTTAATAGTGCTTGGGGAGATAGTGGCGCTGCATTGTACGATGAAGGATGGCAATCTAATGGAGTAGGTACTTATGCTTTACTTCCTAATTGGTGGAAAAATGGACTTAATGGTAGATCTCACATAAATAACATAAACATTAACACTAGACTTAATGGTTCATTTGTAGTAGGACAATGGATAGAATTTCAGCAAAGTTTATGTATACAATCAACTAAAACTTATTACATAGGAATATCTGCAGATAATCGTTTTAGAATAGGACTTGATGGAAATTACATTATAGATCCTAATACTTACGACTCAAACGGGGATCCAATAGATACTTTAAATATTCCCTTTGTACAAAATCATTTAGATGCTAATAATGGTAATCATGCTTTCTATGGTAGATTTCATATCTATCCTATAGAAATACCTGCAGGTAATCACGTAATATCTCTTGAGTATTATGACTTTAATAATCCTCAAATGATTGCAGCAGAAATCTATGATACAGATTTTAACACTATCTTAAATGCTCAGTCTATAGACGAGATTTATGGTCCTAATCAAGAGAACTTAATTTTTACTACAGATAATAAAACTTTTCTTGAAAAGATTATTTCTCAAGAATGTCCTCCAGGATCTGTTTTACAAGTAAATCCTGAAACATGTACTGAAGGATGTTTTAGTGTTGAGTCTGTTCCGCAAGAAGTTAGCGGATCTGTTGCAGCACAGTGTTGCAGGTATGAAGATATAGTCGTAGATGACTGTCTAGATTTTTGCCCAGGAAGCTGTATAGAATATGTAATAGGATATAGAACTTCTGGAATACAATTAGAATCAGATGGAGTAGTAGTTGCTGGAGGAGGTCCTGATCTTTCTACAGTAGAGAAATACTATTCTTACACAGACTGTGATGGTAATGAAGTAAATGATTTTTTGCTTAATGAAAACAAAAGATTCAGAGCAAGAAAAGGAACTCTTAAACTTCAGCATGACAAACTGTATATAATCCAAGAAGTAGATGTTGCAGAAACATCACAAGCTTCTTTCTCTAAGACAAACTGTTGTTTAAATTTTGATATAGCATTTCCTGTTCAGGCAGAATATCGCATAGATGATTGTGAAACAAAAGTATATTACATAAGTAGAAATAATCCTCCTAGATATTTTTCTGTAGAATATCCATACGGAAGAGATGCTTGTGGTACAGTAAGAACTTGTATTAAAGAGTCTTGCGAAGATTCTAAAATATTCCCAGATTTTTGCGTACCAGAAGTTCATACAACTAATGTAACTAGTGGAGGGCAATTAGCTGCAGGAATGTATTCTTTTGCCGTAGCTTATACAGACGAACAAGGTATAGAATTAACAGACTACTGTGATTTTAATAACCCTATTCCAATTTTTGAAAGAGCTATTACAGAGCAAACAGAATATGTTACATCTAAAGCTTTAGAAGTTGAAGTTTTTCATAAGACAAGAATCTTTGAATACTTTAACTTAGTAGTAGCTGAGACAATAAACACTACAACGACTTATCATTTAGTAGGTACTTATAGAGTAAACCAAGCTACAGATAAAGACCAGGTAATATATACTGGAGATTTTAAATCGACCTTTTCTTCCATTGTTCCGCTTATACGTTCTCCTCACTACGAGACTGCTAACATTATAGAGAAACAAAATGATATCTTGATGTTAGCAGATCTTGAGGAGTATCCTAAATTTAATTTTCAAAGATTTGCTTCTAGGCTAGAACTTCAGTGGGAAACCGTTAGAATGCCTGCAGACGGCATGATGGATTACTCTAATCCAGAAATAGCATACTTCTTTAGAACTTACCAGAGAGATGAAGTATATGCTTTTGGTATTAAGTTTAAACTCAAGAATGGAAAGTACACAGACGTATTTCATATTCCAGGAAGAAAAGCTGCTACAGATGATTTAATAATAGAATCTCAATTTACAAACGATGATGTAATTGCAGAAAAAACAGATTGTGCAGTTCCTGATCAACTCCCTAGATGGAAAGTATATAACACAGCAGTAGAAGGCCAAACAATTTCATTACCTATAGATGATGCTGACGAAATAGAAAAACAGTATAATTGTGCAATCTATAATGACAAGAGAGGAGTTTTTGCATATTGGGAATCGACAGAAGTTTATCCATGTTATGATGAAATATGGGAACAAGATACTGATCCTAATTCGCCATATTATAATCCTGATGCTTTAGGAGGAAAACCTATAAGACATCATAAGTTTCCTGATTCTGCTATAACTCATATTCACGATAATGAAGTTTCTTCTGGAGGACAGTTTGATAATAAGGTAGGAAACAATACTAACTCTAATTTATATCCTATAGGAGTAAGAGTAGTTGAGCAAACCATGGTTAATTTGCTTAACGAAAAAAATCCTGATGGAACTTATAAATACACAGTATACGATCCTATTAGAAAATTAGACATTCCAATTAAAGATGTTATCTGTGGATATGAACTTGTAAGAGGTAATCGTGTAGGAAACAAATCAGTAGTTGCTAAAGGTCTTCTCTACGACGTAGGAACTTTTATAGATAAATCTTCTGAATACGAAGGCCAAAAATACTATTATTCTAATTATCCTTATAATGATCTAAACATAGATCCTTATTTAAAAACAAATTCTGCATGGTACGATGATTCTAGAGGACCGCGTAGAGGAGTTTTTGGATTTAAACTTGATAAGACGTTATTACCTTCAGTAGAAGCTATTGATTTAGGTTCATATTCTTTAGACGATCTTCCTTTCTTAGACGGTTTTGCATCTATTAGAAATAGCAATAAAGCTTCTCGTTTTACTTTCTTATCTCCTGATACTTCTTTTCAATATCCAAAAATTGGAACTGAGCTTAAATTTGAGACAGTAGAGTTTGGTAAAGTAAAAGGACATTTCCAACAAGTAGAAGAGCATCCACAATACCGTTTTCTTGATAAAGCTGCATATTACGATTCAGGAATACTTTCTGCTATACTTTCTACAGAATTTAAGGGAGAAACTGAGGTAGACGTTTCATTGACTGGAGGTCTTAGAAACAGAAGTACTGGAACTATTAGATATGATAAACTTCTTACAAATGAACAAATTCTTTTAGACATAATTCAAAAGCTAATTCCTTTTGTAAACTTTGCTTGGCAATACAATTCAATTGCTACTTATAATCAATATATTAAAATAGACCCTCTCAGAAATCCTGCACATAAAGGAAACTCTAGAAGATTTTTAGAATTAGGATATTATGCAAATGAAAGAGTTCTTCAAGTTTTTGATGATGCTCCATTACACAATAGATTAAGAGAAACTTCTGTATACCTTAAGACTCAAAAACCTATTACACATTCTGAAACTCAGATTGTAGACAACTCTAGATACTTAGCAAGTCAACATGGAAAAAAACCTGGAGCTGATCCTACAGCTGTACATGAAGATAGAAGAACTAGAGCTGTTTATTCTTCTATAAAAAGACAGTTTCCTAATCAGTATGGTCCTATAGAAAATATGAAATATGTTTCTACTGGATACAAACAGGACTTAATTACTTTACAAGACGGTAGTGTTACTTTAGAATACAAATACTATCCTGCATTTGGAGGAGACACATTTATAACTCCTTTTGCATTAAAACGTAAGTATGCTTTCTTTACAAGAAACTTAGTCAATCTTCCTGCAAAAGCAGATGAAATGCCATTTGATTATTGGCTATTTCCCAATATGGGATATCCTACTTACTTTATAGGAACTTCTAATGAAGTAAGTGATGTAAGTACAACTGATATACTTGCTACTGTAATTTTAATAGGACTTGGTTATGCAGGAGGAGCAGCTGCTAGTAGTTTAGTTGGTGTAGCTGGTACCCTAGTTGTACTTGCATCAAATGCTGCAATAATGTCTGGGATTAATATAATATGGTCCAAGTTCGTTAAAAAGACTTGTCTAGATAATAACAAACTTCCTAGATACTATAAAGATGGTATGTTCTATACAGCTTCTTATGGTATTCCTATTTACTTTGTAGAATCAGATATTAATACTCATTTTAGATTTGGTAGAGATACTGATAAAGAAAACTTCTACCCTAATGCAGGTGGAGGAATTCCAGACGATTGGTTGCAAGAAAAAACTGTACCTATT
>Ga0070751_1002401_pt1 | contig 10710 bp, 22 predicted proteins | sample VirMetDEL_Aug_28_FD_78514 | JGI IMG/M metagenome (GOLD analysis project Ga0070751, IMG submission 78514) | Aqueous microbial communities from the Delaware River and Bay under freshwater to marine salinity gradient to study organic matter... | ecosystem: Environmental > Aquatic > Marine > Coastal... | reverse complement strand
GAAAATATGACTGTCGATGATGTTATGGTTAAATTAAAAGCAAGAGCCGAACACGATGCAAGAATAAAAAGAGACAAAGAACTATTAGAAACTTTTGAGAAACAAAAAGAGGTGGTTTTAAATGGCAACTTATCAAGGTAAAAAAGTTCCTCTTAATAAACCCCTTAGAGGTGATGTTAAGAAGTTTAAAGTCTTTGTAAAGGATGGTGACAAAGTTAAAAAGGTAAACTTTGGTGATCCTAATATGACCATTAAAAAGAACCAACCTTCTAGAAAGAAAAGCTATTGCGCTAGAAGTGGTGGTATCAAAGGTACTAATAATAAATTATCAGCAAATTATTGGTCTCGTAAGATGTGGAATTGTTGATGGCTAAGAAACAAACCAACTCAACTCCCATAATGAATGTTGTTAAAAAGACAACCATAGGTGATGGAAGAATAAGCTTTTCTACCATGAACAAACACAAGAGACGAAGCTATAAACCATACAATAGACAAGGAAGGTAATATGCCCAAAGTAGGATCAAAAGTATTTAGTTATTCTAAAAAAGGAAAAGAAGAAGCTAAAAAGTACGCTAAGAAAAAAAACATGAAAGTTAAATACAAAAAATAATCATGTCTTTATACGAAAACATTAATAGAAGAAAAAAACTAGGTATTAGTCGATCTAAGAAGAAATCAACTATATCTAAAGAATCGTGGTCTAATATGAAGTCTGGCTTTAAGAAAAATAAAAAGAAAAAGTAGATATGTTAGATAAAAAGGTAGAGATAGAATGGGTTGACGCCTTTGAACTAGAAAGTGGATGGCATACCATTCAAGAAGCCTCTAAAATGACACCACCAACAATCGATAGTCTTGGGTATGTCGTCAAAGAAACAAAAGAATATATCATCATTTGTGCTGACAAAGGTAGGGTGGGAGATAGTGATTGTGGGAGAGTTCAATTAATACCTCGATCTTGGGTTAAAAAAGTCAATATCCTGTGATAGATCATACTAGTATTGTCCTAAATACCTCTGTATGGTCTTTAACGGACTGATTTGGGATTCATTTTCGTACTTTTTTCGCCCATCTAGTAACCAAACACGATATCCACCATTTATAGACCTACCATAGACATATTGAACTTTTCTAGTAGCCTTATACTTGTCTCCTTTATAGTTTGTTAAAATAACATCAAATAATAATGGAAATTTTTTAGTCTTTTTTATCCATTCAACAAACCTTTGGCTAAAGTTAATGCCATCTACCCTTCTTTCAAAAAAGACACTATCTCCAAAAGACATTTTATCAAACATTTCATGGTGTTTGTGTGTCCTAATCATCTTAGCATTTTCAAAAGGTATGTTCTTATCTATTCTCATTCTTTTTTCTCCTATATATAGTTTGTATTTTGGGATCTAATAATCTATTGAAGATGTCTTTTCTTGTTTTGATTATTATGCTTTTCAAGATCCTTCTATTAAAAGACCTTGTTAGTTCGGTATCATCAATGACATAAGTAAATAACATACTAATTACGCCCTTCGATTACTGGATAAGCCTTAATACCTTTAAAGACTAAACCCTTACTTTTAATTCTTTTCCAATCTTCCTCTCGAAAGTATTTCTTTACACCACTTAAAAGAGTTACCTCGTAATATATTCTAATCATGGATCTCTCCTTGTCTTGTATTGAAATTGATGCCACTAATTGTTATTTCTTGATTGTCATCCTCTAATACCTCTCTAGTCTTAAATCCAAATCCAATATCAAAACCATAAGGCATAACCCAAATGTGATATTGATTTGCCGTATTAACTAATCGATTTTCTGGTGGATATACTTCTAAAGCGTATCTATCCTCACCATTCACAACCAATTCATTTTTTATTTTTTGGAAATCAGTCCATGACCTACATGGCTTTTTATCTATTCTTTTAATAGATAAATAATCCATTCCATCTATGAACCCTTCATTCCAAATGAATTTATTAGTTTCTTTATTTTTGTAATGATGAACGCAATACACATCATTCTCATACATATCTACATTAGAAAATTCATTGGCTATTGATTTAGCGTCTTTTCTTGAGATTGTACGACTAGCGTTACTAACAATGTTTTGGATCAATTTAATCCTATCTTTAAAAGACAACATTCCCATATTGCTTTGAACTAATTTAAATTTATCCATGAGATGCACCTCTTTTTTCTAAATATTTTTTTAATGCCTTCCTTTGATTTGGATAATTATTTAAATAATCAGCAAAAATTTCATCTTGCTCATCTCCCACTGGAGCATCTAAGTTAGTATCTACGATAGGGTGAACCATCCATTGGTTGTTTCCATTTTTAGACACCCAAGAAAATCTTTGAACCGCTTGGAACATAGCTTTTGAAGAATTAATGTCATAAACAACAGCAACACCATTTCTATCAATAATATTGAGAGGTTTGTTAACTCTTTGACCTGACCAAAAACTTACAACTTCAAAATAGAATTTATGTTTTTTCATTTAAAACTCCTCTACAATTCTTAGATATTTAGTTTGTGGAATGAACTCATTATGGTTGTAAAACTCATAAGTATCGATATCGACCATTCTCTCTTTAATGTGATATTGATCGGCTAACTTCTTAAATAAAGCTATTTTAGATGGTGTACCTTTAAGTATTCTTACAGTTACAGTCTCGCACCATGAAGCTTTTTTGTATTCAACTTTTACTACGATGTCGTTTTTCTTAGCAAGAGTTCTTAGGTTAGACGCAACTTGTTTGGCTTCGCTAGTCATAGTTTTCTCCTTACTAGAACCCTCAAGGTGTGTACAAAGTGTGTGCTTTTTTTTACAAACTATTGAAACACCTTGAAGATTATTGTTACCTAATGTGTGTTTTTGAACGATTTTGTTCATTAGTGTAAGGATTTACACTATTACCAATAGTGTGTCAACACCTTTATTACCTTTATTTTTCAATGTTTTATTTATTAAAATTAGTGGGTGTGTAGGTTTTGTGTACAAAATTAAATACTATTTAGTAATTTTAATTTTCTTTCCGTACTAACTTTAGCGTAATTGAAAACAACCTTATCGGTTTTATGACCTGATAAACTTTTAATATCGTTAGTGGTTGCTCCATTATTACCTAGCATCGATATAAAAGTATGTCGAAGTGAATGTCTCTTTTTTCTTAAATCTACATTTGCAAACTTCAACATAGCGTTCCATCTTTTACTTAAACCTTCTTGTGTATTTTTCTTGTCTTGTTGAGTTCTCCAAGAGAATAGATATCCATTCTTTTCTTTTACTTGGATCAACCAATGAAACAAAGATGTATCTAGTTGATTATTATTTTCATGTATAGGTATGTTCTTCCATGAATTAGTCTTGTGTTGGAAGATGTTTAGTTCTTTGTTCTCCATATCAATCATGGATCTTCCATAAGGATCTTTGTAATCCCAATTCATAGATAGCGCCTCTTGGCATCTACTACCTGTTCTTAAAAGATAAACCAATAAAAGTTTAATTTCAAAATCATGGTATGATAAACATCTATTGACTTCATCCATAGTCCAAATAAATTTCTCTCTTTCTTGATCGTTTATTTGGGAAAATTGTTTTATCTTATAATTAACGCACCAACTATTTTCTGATGCAAAACTAATTATTCTACTCAATGGTCTAATGACATGGGTATTTATTGTATTATATTTTTTAGAAAGCTCTCTTTTTTCTATTAGAGGAAGTGATTTAAAATGTTTGCCTTTGAATTTTCTAATAGTATCTCCAACCTCGCTATCTTGAGGATAGATAGTATTAATTAATTCTTCTTTGACATCGTTGGTAATTTTGTCGATGGGTGTCTTTCCAATAAATGTTCTAATCTTTTCGAACATCCATCTTCTTTCATCTGATATAGGAGTATCTTGGCTATCTAATAGTTGAGTAACAACATAATCAACATCAATAACTTTCTTTTCTTTAGGTTTAAGTGTTTTGTTATCCTTAAACTCTCCTCTATCTAGTTTTTGTTGAAACCACCATAAGTATTTTTCTGCCTCATTCTTGGTAGATTTACCAGTCGAATGATATCTTATCTTGTAAGTTTGATTAGGTGTTTTGTATGTTCCACATACATAATAAAAGTTAGACTTGTTATCGTCTCTTAATCGGATTTTAAGCATAGGTTTTGTAGCTCCATTAAATCATCTTTGGAGAAAACTCGTTTTCTTCCAAAGTATCGCTTCAAACACTTTGCATTAGGGTATTGCAAAGATAGACTATCTAAAGTCATTTTAAAAGCCCTTTCTGATTTTGCCTTAAATTTCGTATATACTTCTTTAGTCGTGTAAAGTTCTATGTCGTTCATATTAATACTCCTTGATTGGTTTTTATGGGAGATTTCCAAAAGATATTACAAAGCCTAAATTCTGGCTCATCTTTATATCTTGGTGGGAAAACTCTATTGGTTTTGGTCATTAACGCTGACTTGAGTTGTTCCACATCTAGGAACATTTCTTCGTCAATGTCTAATCTTTTTAAAATCATGCCACCTTTTTCAATGGCTTTTTGTATTTCATAATCTTTAATAGATGCCTTACCTTGCCAAAGCCTACCAATTCTTCTAATAGGATATTTCATGTTATTAAAGCTCCTAACTTGGTTTCTGCCCTTGCTGTTGCATTAGCATCGAGGATCATTTCTTTTTTAGTTAAAACCCTCTCTAACTCTGCTTTTGCTTCATCCATTTTTTCTTGTTCTTCTTCTAAAGCTTTTTGGTAAACTAAAACATCAGAGTTAGTTCTTGCTCTAGCTTCTCTATCTGCTATGGAAAGTTTTTCTTCGTTAAATTTAGTGTTGATAAAAGCTTTATCGTATTCGTACTTAAAGACTCTTTCTGCGTAGTCTCTTTTTCTTCTAGCCTCATAAAAATTCTTATGGGCTTCATAAACTGCATGAGCAATTTTATTAGGATCTAGCGTATTGTCTAACATCGATACTCCTTAATACCATTCCATAGTTGTCTATTTTGTTTTCAAAAACTAAACCTTGCTTCTTAATAGGTTGGTTTTTTTTAAAAGGCTTATAATCAACGAAGTGATGCCACCTATTAAATCTCCAAACAACTTTAGCCACATCGGGATGCATTTTTTCTAACATCCTAGATTTGTTTAAAGTTCCTTCTTCATCATAAAATTCTTTTGAATTACCACCTCTTATTCTTTGAGTTGTGGCTTTTTCTTGTAAGAAGGCGTTAAATTGTAAAGTGCAATATCCATCTTTTAATATATTTAAAGATAGATCAGTATCTTCGTTGTATCTTCCTCTCCAACGATGATGGCAATTATTGTCAATTAAAAGAGTTGAATAAATCCTAGTGTTAAACAAATAAGGTGGATAAACCTCACTAGCGATACAAAATTTACAATAATTAAAACCTGCTATTAAGATGTTCTCATAACGATCTACAAAATCTTCTGCACATCTAAAAATAGCTCCTGTTTCAACTATGTTTTTTGCATTCCTGTTAAGTCGATAAAAGTCGTAAATATTATCATCAAGAACCCAATGCCTTTTTGCTCCTAGTTTTATTGAATGATCCCAACAAAAGTTTCTAGCTGGCCCTGGGCCCGTTGATTTACCTTTTCCTATTTCATCGTCAAAAATGTCATAATCTTTTTGATATTGTTTATCTAAGATCACAACCTTAGAAGGATCTATAACACTACAATAGTTGTCATATTCTTGCTCCTCTACAACGATGTAGTAGGGAACACCCATTCGTTCTAAAGATTTGCTAGTTAATCTAGACTCCCATCTGCCTTTAGACACAATATATATTGGATATTTAGGATTCATTTCTCATCCATAATGTAGGTTTGTTATTCCATAAATTTGTTTTTATCTTTCGATAACCAAGTTCTTTTAATGTTTTGTTAAACTTTTTGCTGATATCTTTTTGATCTACAACTCCACAACAATTTAAATCTTTATAAAATTGAAAGTGTCCGTAAGAAACTGTGTTAAAAGAATTAGCAATATATAAATATTTAGGTCTAAATACTTTTATACATTTACTAATTTCGTCTAAACAATCATAAATATGTTCAAAATATTCGGAAGCAAATAGAAAATCTATTTGTGGTAAATCTTCAAAACCCTCTACAATAGAAAAGTTATATTCTTTAGAGAAAAACTCGCAAAATTTATATTGTTTAGTAGATTTTAAATTAGTTCCATAAACTTTTGATTGTGGAAATATTTGTTTTAAAGAAGCTGTGGTTAATCCTAACCCACAACCTAGATCAACTATGGTGTTTATATTTTTTAAAATAGATAAAATAGATGTATCTTTAGTTAAAGAATTTTTTTTATATATGCTTCTTAAATAATTTCTAGAATACTCTGCCCAACATATCCATAAATCTATGAAATAATTATCATCATCATATAAGTGAAAAGCTGGTTGAGATGTTTTTAAAGACTCATACCAATTATTAACTAAATATTTTTGATAAGGTGCATCGTTATAAAGTTTTCTACCAATCGATATAAGTTCTCTACTTTTTTCAATATCGATAGTAAAAATATCATTATAACTATTTAAAAAAACATTTAATAACTCATTGGGTTTCGCTTCTAATAAACTACTTTTCATTTATATATCTCTTACTAAAATGATCTTGGAATATAAGTTTGGGGTACCAGATACTTTGTGTTTTAGAATTTACATTTTGCTCCATAAGTTTTGCAAATTTTTGTAAATCTTCTTCATTCCTAAATCTCACTATGACTTTTGAATATTCTTCTTTTTTTTCTTGTACAAACTCTGGCATACCAATCCACTCTTTCTCCCAATCTTTTTCCATTTCATCTCCTTGAAATAAAAAATCTTGTTTGAAAGAGTCTTTTGGCACTAAAACTTTCCTTTGTATTTAATTGACTCAATCACTTGTTCTAATAAAGCTATCTTCACTTTGGCGTTATACTTAGGATCATGCTCTGCCATTGTGTGGTGTTGACGACAGAGAGGCGCAAGGTTCTCTACATAGTCCATACATTTTGATCCACCCATCCCTCGAGGTATTAAGTGATGAAGATCAGTTGCTTGTCCACCACACATAAGGCAAGAACAATCAGTCGTATCTTTTAGGTTGAAAAACTTTAAATATATTTTCGTGTGATTTTTCATATTCCTTTTGTATTGGTCTTTGGTGTTCTTTGGCGTAAGGCAACGGCCATTGTTCCCAATTATGATCTTTGATTAACCTCATAACGATATGAGTCATGTTGATTGGTTTCATTTACTATTCTCCATAATCTTGTGAACGATTGAACCAATAGCCCAAACCATAAATAAATTAACTATGGAGAGGACTAAGGTTAAAGAAACGATTGTTAGTAACATCAAAATGGAATGTCCTTATGATGATTGTGATCTTTGACGCTATCACCTAAAGAAGTGATTTCATCATCCACAATACTTGTATCGTTGTAGTCGGATTGTTTTTTAGGTTGGAAGTTATTTACAACTGCATAGAGTTTACCACCCTTGCTTTCTAAGATGTCAATGTTGATCCAATGATCGCCTCTTTCATCTTTCTTCCACGATGCTTCATCTTTGATTTTTTCTCGAAACCAATCTACAAATTCTTTTTTCTTGATACCAAATGTAGCTTTAACAAAATGGACAGAGGGTTCTTTAGGATAAATACCACTTACCATTTCTCTTTCTTTTTGTTCATTAGTCATCTGAATACTCCTTTTGTTCTCCATTCTTTGATTTAGGTTTTAGTTTTTCTTTATCTTGATTTTGATCTAAGGCATCAAGATCGTCTTGCTCACCTGTACTTAGTTGGAACAATGATCTCATAAATTGTTTCAACGCATAACTTTGAGCAGTACCCATCGCAGTACCATTACCAAAAGGAACTACGATATGTTTTGTAGTAGGGAAATTCCAAGTTGAACCATCTTTGTGAATTAAAATATATTCGTAAACGACAGTTAAGTTTTTACCACTTGGACTCACCTCACATGATTTCTCATGTGGGATGATAATCAATCCTGCTTTTGCACATTCAGGATGAACTTGTTTTAAAAAACCATCAATGCTTGTGTAACTATAATTTTGAAATTTATTAGTAGCATCATGCTCTAATGGTTGGTTTAAGTTTACCATTACTTCATTAATTGCAGTTGCAATAGAAGATGGCATCTTCTCTATGTCAGTACTCATTTGATCTCCTTTATGAGTTGGGTTAATTTTTTATCTTGGTCGAAAGCTTTTCTTAAAGTTTTGAAATAACTAAATGCGACCTCTAAATGTTTTTGATTAAAAGTTTTTATTTCAAAGTCATCGTTCTCTTTGCCAAATCGAGCTACGATAAATTTGGTGATAGGATAATCGTATTTTTCTTCGATCATCTCTTTGTATGCCGATCCTTGAATTAAGTAATCGCTATAAACATATTTAGATGTTTTGAAATCTACTAAAATGTATTCATCATTTTTTTTAACTAAAAGATCTGCAGTACCACCATATTTATGTTTCTTGGATGTAAAAGATTGTTCACAAAAAATAACTTCGAAATTTTCACTTTTAAAATCTTCCCACCAATTTAAAAATTTATTCATACAATTAGTGACTACATCATCGTAGCCATGAAGATCGTATTCGAGTCCTTCAATATGTGATTGAGCAAGTTCGTGAACATTTGTTCCAATGTTTCCTGCCTCTTTCATAAACTTGGAATATGAAATTCCTTTTAGACCTAAAGAGTTAGACCAATAGAGTAGTCCTTGACTATCTTTGTATCGACCAAGAATTGTAGTTACGCTAGGTACTACTTTTTTTTTAATTTTATAAATTATGTGTGCCATATTTTTGATATGGCAAATACTCTAGGGAGATAATCACTGGAGGAATAATAGCTTTTTCATTACGAATATTTGCCATGAATGGCAAACTATCTCATAAAACTGATGAAATCAACTATTAACTTCAAAAAATGAAGTTTTAATGCAAATTAGAATTCAATTAATTGTACGCTTTTATTTGGGTTATGAATTAAATTATGAGATGAAATTATGGGATAAATACCCATATAATTCTTAACTTTTCTTCTTTTTCCATTAAGCATAATTACTTCACAATAAGTATTTTCTGAATCATTTTCTTCAATAGATGTAACAAAACCAATTAATCCTTCTAAATAAGGTTTGTCGTATCTAACAAAAGAATAAGATCCAACTAATTCATTAAATTTTTGGGGTTTACAATTAGTAGAATATCTCAATGCGTGTTTTGTTACCCTGTCAAAAAGTATTTTAGTTCCTTTTTCTTTGATATACTCGTTGTGAAATACGACTTTTTGAGCATCTTCATCGCCTCTAGACTCAACATGACCATCAAATCTATTAACATAGCCAACAACAACATAAGCTGGAATTTCATCATCAACCAATTTACCTTTAGGTACTTTTAATTTTTCTGAATATATTTCAATATGATTAAAATTTAAAGGCTGTTTTTTGTGAAAATGCCTGCTAACAGTAGCTTGATCTAACCCTGTTATATCAGATATTTCCTTTATACTTTCTAATCCTAATTTTCGTAATACATTTAAAAAAGCTTGGTTCATATCATCCTCTTTTTTAAAAGGAAGTATATTCTCATTTTTATTTACATTAAACATTTTTATTCAATCCCTTACATTTTTCTTCAAACTCACACATTTAATAACAAAATAAAATTATAGAAAAAAATCTCAATTACAATATTATTTTACAGATAATTGATAGAAGTAAAGTTTTAATTGAATTTAGAAACAAAACATATATTAATCATTTTAGATGATTACTTTCACTATTTGCAAATTTGTTATGAGAATAAAATTATTTGGGAAGATATGGAGCAACAATTATGGGAAAAGTTGTTAAAAATTAATGGAATTAGTGAAAATTTGCCCAACCTGTCAACAACCATTAAACTCTATAAAAGACTTAAAAAAAATAGAAATAAAAATATTAAAGTTTATAAACCACTTCCAAAAAACTCACCAATTCTCACCAAGTTATTTAGAGATACAGCATGGTCTAGGCATCAAAAGTTCGAGCAATTTGCAACGCTATTTAAAAGACTTAAAAAGAAAAAAATTCATAGATTTTATCCCAGCGTCAGCTCGAGATATAAAAATCTTAAAGATAGAAGGGTGGCTTAATGAGTAATGAAGATCCTAAAATGGTTGCTATGCACTTTTTCGTAGCAGATTGGATTAGTGGAACTAGGAGTTTAACTTGTCAACAAAGAGGTATTTATATAGACCTACTATCTTTTTCCCAATCCTACAATGGACAAGGCTTACCAGATAGCCTTGAAGATTTATGTCGATTGGTTTTACCTTTTGAACCTGATATTCAAAAATCAGAGCATTTACGGGCTGATTTAATCTATGTAATTAACACTAAATTTAAGAAAATTGATGGTCGTTTCTTTAACGATAGGCAACATAGTGAATTTATAAAGAGTAAAGAACTCTCTAAAGCTAGAAGTAGAGCAAGAAGTAAAAATAAATTTGATACACTTTTGTTACAACAAACGGACGACAAACCATATAAAGATAAAGATAAATCTAAATATAATAATGAAGATATATTTAATAATATATGGTCGAAACTTTTAGTTCGAAAAGGATCAAAACAAAAAGCTTTTGAGAAGTGGTG
>Ga0070751_1002397_pt1 | contig 10726 bp, 19 predicted proteins | sample VirMetDEL_Aug_28_FD_78514 | JGI IMG/M metagenome (GOLD analysis project Ga0070751, IMG submission 78514) | Aqueous microbial communities from the Delaware River and Bay under freshwater to marine salinity gradient to study organic matter... | ecosystem: Environmental > Aquatic > Marine > Coastal... | reverse complement strand
CGTTCGGGTTCGATGGCAAGCAACAACCCATTTGGACTATCGCTGGCTATGTGGACATGGTTGAGAACTACGAAGACCCGTCCGATTACGTTGGCATGGGTTGGGTTGATAGCAGAGGGAGGCCCTGATGAAGAAAGTTGTCAGCTACGAGAAGTTGTTACAGATGCTGAGCGAGATCGACAAAGATCAGATCGACGAGATCTATGTCGAGGACTTTATGCACGGCAGTACGGAGATCTTTATTAGTATGAAAGAAAAGGAGGTGAACTATGAGTCAGATGGACGAGAATGAAGCACGAGCATGTGCCGAGTTGTTCCAAAAGTTTGTTGACCAGATCGAAGATGGGAAACCTTACGATCATGTGATGGCTGTGACTGCACGACTGTATGCAAGGACAGCCTGTGAGTTTGAGGTTGACAAGAAGAAAGCGCTGGCTTACATGGCGCATGTCATTGACGACGTTTATGGAGGTATCCAATGAGCAATTCACCTATGCCTGAATCAGTAATTATTGATGCAGTTGACACAATCTTCAACGGCAAGCCTAAGAAGTACACAGGCTTTCGTACTCGCATGGAGAAGCACGAGTACATGGTCGAGGAAGATCAACAAGCGTTTGTGCAGTGGGTAGAGCAACGTGAACGTGACCTTAACAACATGGAGGATTAAACAATGGAACTTCAAAAACCTGATTACCTTTTGTCGCTGGCGTCTGCTGGCATTCTTGTCAACGTCGAGTGTAAGACTTGGGGAGCAACCAAGAAGAACAATCAAGTCACAGAGGAAGTGACGAGTGCGTACAAGTCTGCTAAAGACTCTGCTGATGTGGTTGTGAATCTCATGGCAAATGTGAAGGAACACAAAGAGATTCTCAAGTATCGCAATGACATTCGTAATTGGACACGCCGATGGACATACGACTGGGCTGGTTCTCTGCGCTACTTACCCATGATGCGTATCGAGCGATTCAAGGACGAGTTCAATACTGTGTACAAGCCTACCTACGACAACTTGGTTGTTCAACTTGTTGATAAGTATGAAGACATCGTAGCGGAGATGGCGTTCAAGAATGGTGACTTGTTCAAAAGGGAAGACTATCCAAGCAAGGACGAGGTCGCAAAGCGTTTCAAGCTAGAGATTAGTACGATCCCTGTACCGATGAACGACTTCCGAGTGCAGGTCGCAGAGGACATTGCCGACGAGTTAAAGAAGCACTACGAAGATAATGCGAACGAGATGGTGCAGAACATCATGCGTGATGTGACCGAGGACTTGACTGACTACATCAAGCGTATTGCGGCGGCGTGTACAACAGAGGAGGGCAAGCGTAAGCCGAAAGTGTATGACTCAACCATCGAAGGACTTAGGGAGCTGACTCGAACTCTTGTTAAGTTCAACGTAACTAACGATGCCGTGCTGGAGACTATGAGGAAGGAGGCAGAGCAGGTGCTTGGCAACTACACGGCTGAAGACATACGTGACTCAGAGGCAGTGAGGTCATCCATTAAGAGTGGTATGGACGACATACTGTCTAAGTTGGGTGTCACGGTAGCCTGAAACATTAACTAACCACGGAGGTATCACAATGAGCAAAATCGCAACTTATCCTACTCTCACACGTGAAGAGTGTAAGGATGCAATCAAAGCAGTCGGTGCTGGTGACAAGGAAGCTGGCATTGACCCCGTAACTGTACTTGTTATGAGCGAGCCTGGCGTTGGTAAGTCAGCCATCCTTGAAGATCTGCGTAAGGAAATGGGCGAAGACGAGTACGACTTCATCTATGTCGATGGCCCGAACAAAGACATGATGGACATTGCGGCAACCATCCCGAACCATGAGACGAAGTCGCTTGAGCATTACGTTGCTGGTCTGTTCAAGATGGGCAACGGCAAGAAGAAGGTCATCATGATCGACGAGGCGTTGAAGGTACCGAAGCTGATGCAACCGATCTACACTCGCTTGTATCAAGAGCGTACTGTCGGTGACGAGGAGTTGCCTGATGGATCGATAGTCTTTGCTACGACAAACAATTCTTCTGACGGTGTGGGTGACAATCTGCAAGCGCACACAGCGAACAGGGTGTCAATCGTTCGTATGTCGAAGCCATCGTTCAAAGAGTGGGCCGCGTGGGCTACGGACAAGGGGATTAGTCCACTGATCACTGCGTGTTGTGCCATGTATCCACAGGTGTTTAGGTCTTACACCGAGGGTGATACGCAGGACAATCCGTATATCTTTAACCCAAAGCGTGCTGATCAGATGTCGTTTGTGTCGCCTCGCTCATTGCACAAGTGCGATGGCGTGATCAAGAAGAAGCTGGCATATAACATGTCATTGGGTCTGCTGGCTGGTCTGGTCGGTGAATCGTTCGCACGTAACCTCATGTCGTTTGTGGATCTAGAGTCTAAGGTCACTAAGTTCGACGACATCATTGCAGATCCTGACAATGCAAAGATGCCCGCCGCTGGTGACTCTGCTCCACTGCTCTTGATGATCTTCCAAGCGATTGAGCATATCGACTCTCAAGATAAGCTGAATAAGTTTCAGACATTCATGAATCGTGTCGAGAGCCACGAGATCCAGTCGATCTGGTTTGTTGTGTTGTTGCGTAGTAAGAAAGCCAAGATGGCAAGGCTTAATCCGTTGGTCGCCAAGTGGGCGGCTGATAATTCTCACTTACTGTAAGGAGGTGTCACTATGGTAGTTATGCCAAAAGAAGTTGTATCGCAAGCTGAAATCAGCAAACAGGCGGAGCGACTTAAGAAATCTCACATCTTTTTGATGAAGCACCCGAAGATCATGGCGTTGTCGGGCATCATCATTATGGGTACGTCAGAGGTGAAAGGAGATATACCCACTGCGTACACCGATGGTGTGAACAAGAAGTATGGTGCGAAATTCATGGCGAAGTGTACTGACCCTCAGCTTAACGGCTTGGTCATGCACGAGAACGGTCATGTGTTCTTCCGTCATGTCACGCACCACAAGCGTCTGTTCCGAGAGAACGCCAAGCTGACTAACATTGCGGCTGACTTTGTCGTGAACGATATGATTGTCATGCTTGAAGACAAAGACATTGAACTACCGCCAGGTGCGTTGTGGAATCCTATGTTCCGCAATTGGAGCGTGACTCAGGTGTATGACTATCTGAAGAAACGCAAAGAAGAACTGGAGGATGAAGGCGAAGGTGACCCATGTCCTGACGGTAAGCCCGGGCCACAAGGTGATGGTACTGGGCCGCAAGGTAATGGTTCACCCTCAGGTGAAACGCAAAATAAGGAAACAGACGTAGACGAGTTGCTCAAGCGTCTGGGTGACCATGACTCACTGGACGAGCATGACCATGAGGCGGGTGGTGAACTCGACGAGAAGCAGGTCGGTGAGGATATTGACCGAGCCTTGCGCCAAGGTGGTATGTTGGCTGGCATCTTAGGTGGTGATAAGAATCGTCAGATCGAAGAACTGCTTAAGCCTAAGGTTGATTGGCGTGAAGTGATGCGTGACTTTATCTCTAGCATGTGTCGTGGCAAAGACGAGTTATCGTGGCGCCGGTTCAACAAGCGTCTTGTTGCTAATGGGTACTATATGCCCACACCAATTGCTGAGACTGTGGGTGAGGTAGTGATAGCCATCGACACAAGCGGCTCTATTAGTGATGTGCAACTTAGTCAGTTCGCTGGAGAACTGGCTTCGATTTGCGAAGCCGTTATTCCTGAGAAAGTTCGCGTGGTCTGGTGGGACGCAACGGTTCATGGGGAACAGATCTTTGAGCAGAACCAATACGCATCCATCGCTACACTTCTTAAACCTGTGGGTGGCGGGGGAACTTTCGTTTCATCCGTCAGTGAACACTTAGTTAAGAACAACGTTCAGGCCGAGTGCGTGGTCATCTTCACCGATGGTTACGTGGAGGAAGATGTGAAATGGCAACATACTGCGCCGCTTCTCTGGCTCATCACTCAGCGTAGAGGCTATGAACCCCCTGTTGGTAAATCTGTTTTCGTAGAGGAGGACTAAACCATGAGCGACAAACCAAAGTATGTAATTGAGAAAAACGTGCCGTTGCCTGAACCAAGAGCTGGTAAAAAGTTGTATGAGTATCACGACATACCTTTTGATCAGATGGAAGTGGGCGACTGCGTAAGGATAGCTTTTAAAAACCTAATCCCTAATAACTCACACCCTGACGCAAAAGAAAGGCAAGCCGCAGTGAACTCTATGATGGCGTACGCGAGAAGAAAGTTTTCTGATTGGGAATTCAGGGTGAGACAAGACAGGCCACTGTCTGATCGTAGCTACTCACGAGTGTCTAAACAGAAAACAAAAGAGTACAACTTAAACAACAGATGCTTTCGTATTTGGAGAGTCAAATAATAGGAGGACTAAACCATGTGGCAATTTGAAGACGTTTATCGAATAAGACCAAAGTCGTTTGCTGAAATAGAAGATATAGCAAAGACCGTGAAACCTTATCGTGGAACAACTAATAAGTATCCGTTAGGTGCGCGTGATTATTCTCAAAGACATTTTATCTTTAATGGTGATCATGCCGACATACACTACGGCAACTACGCAAGGTCGCATATGCTCAGATGGCACAGCGACAACTCAATTGAGTTTATGGAGTCTTCATACGGTCAAGGCCAGAATCAATTGCTGTGTGCGTTACTTGACCCTTTCTGCATCAAGTCAGACTGCAAGCAAGGTGGTGACATCATCATAAGGAGAACTGACAAAGTCGAGACTCATCCAATCTTCAAAGGTCTACGGCTGATGATGAAAGACTTCACGTTACATCCGAGTGTGTCGTACAAGGCCGAGTATGCCGTAATAGATAAGAAGGCGTCAAAGGCTCTGCGGGCGAATTGGGATGAGCGTATGAAGATGATACGTGCGTTCTTTATGGCGTCTGATGTAGAACAGATCGGCGAAGAAGCTAAGCAGTCAAATGCGGTGCCTGAAGAAGACCCCTATGGGTACTTTTTGCAGATTGTGTATCGGGCGTCACTGTATAACCCGTTTCGCATCAAGAAGTACGGTTGGCAGAGAGGCTCCCTTGCCGACATAGAAACCGAGCGTGAGCAAGTGTTCAAAGAATCGGTTGCGAAGTTCTTCAAGCATATGTACATGGTCAACGATACTCTTGAATGGAAGGAGGCTGGAGTAGGTAATCCAATACCCCGTGGCAACTGGGGTGTTCGTATTTCTCACACTATCAACAACTAGGAGGTGTCTATGAATCTATTACACAAACTTGCTGACCCCACGATCAGTCTTGATGACTTTGATCGCTACTTTTTATCTTTCCTGCGTGAGCTTAATTACAATTTTGGACTACAAGTCTATTGTAAGAAAAGCGATACTTCCTATTCAATGGTGGATGAACGCGGTTTGCATTACGGTTTTACAGATATTAAGCGTAACGATGACGAAGAAAAGTTTGAGTATTCGTTCTTCTCTACACCGTACATTCAGAAGGAACGCGGTCGTGGCCCTAAGAAGCACGTTCGTACGTCCAACTCGCTTAGTCGTTTGATAAAGCAACTAAAGAATGATTTCAAAGCCGCAACTAACACGCCGGCCTATGTCGGATATGCCTATGAAGCTATGAAGCAAGAGGTATCTTCAACCCTAAACCACAGCGACTACTTCAGGACTACTATCACTGACGTTAAGGTAGAACGAGCGTTACTTGATCATGTTATTAGTGGTAAGACATTCCCGCCTGAGTATCTTGAAGAATGTAAGAAGTCCTTATCAAAGCACGAGAAACAGGACGAGACGAACAATCAATATGCCGACGAAGTGAAGCAGTTTGATAAAGCGTATGCGTTGTACACACAGGCGTATGCCCCGCCCATGTTCGGTATTGTCGAGAAAGAAGGTAAGAAATATAAGTTTCAGGCAGGGGTGAACTGCTATTCAACGCTTGAAGAACTGCCCCAAGAGTTTGTTGCGGCGTACAAGATGTGGAAGATTGGTACCGAGAATGAGCCTAAGATGTTCGACTTTAAAAACGATAGGAGGGGTAACCGAGATGAAAATATGTTCCATCATCCGCTTCATGAGCGCATGGTATGCGATGACGCATACAACGAGAATTTTGCTGTCTACATGTCGTACGGCAATATGAATTACGTCAACTCCTCTGAACATATCTTTATGGTGCCCTATGCCGAAACCCAAGCTTAGTCCGGTGCAACATGCGTCTCTTAATGATCATCACCGTGTGCCAGTGGTTAGTCTATTTGGGAAGTATGAAGTCTATGTCGGAGACAACTTCATCAGGCTTTTCTCAGAGGACGACTTACCAGACATTATTAAATCCCGCATCGCAATGGTGAAAGCCGCTACGGTTAAGATTCCTGACAGCTATCTAACTTCAGAAAATATAGGTCAAATCTATACAGGCGACCCGATGAGTCCGATGTATGAGATTGGTTGGCAGGTATCGAAAGAATTATTTGTAGTGGTTATCCCTAGTAAGGACTTGACATATCTTAGAGGGGAGGCAAATAATATGTCAATGCAGTTTATTGGTACAAGACGTAGTCGGGTTTTCTACGCTAGTAAACCCAGTGAGGTCTTGATCATGAATGATCGTCCCACGTTCAGGGATTTGGATGAAGTCTTATCTCATGTCTATTGGAGAATGATTGATGACGCCGGAGGGGAGGGTAAAATCTAAGGTCAAAGATGTATTGAAAGCCGTGGGTGCGTACTATGTCATGCCCGTCACAAGTGGGTACGGCAGTTCGGGCGCACCCGATTTCCTTGTTTGCTACGGAGGCAGGTTTGTCGGAATAGAATGTAAGGCAGGTAAAGGTAAGCCTACGGGCTTGCAGATCAAGAACCTGCAAAGCATTGAACAGTCTGGTGGTCAGTCTCTTATAGTGAACGAATTTAATGTAGTTAATTTAGTAACACTCTTACAAGAAGGAGTATCCAGTTATGAAAAAAATCACCAACGCACAGAAGATTCTAAAGGCCCTAAAATCAGGCCCAAAAACTCAAGCTGAGCTGGTACGTGAAACAAAGGTTAAGAACGTCTACCAGATCATTTCGGATCTTAAGAAGAAAAAGCTTGTGTTCATGGACACTGCCAAGTGTGTGAACCTTGTGAAAGTTCCTATTGCAATTGATGAAACGACAAAGGTAAGCGCCGAGCAACTAGGGGCCGCACTACCTAAGCCTGAGTCAGAAATCATCACTACACTTAGGGGTGAAGTCGAAAACATTCAGGACGGTATTCGTTCTCTCATGATTACTAGGACGTATCTCATACGCCGCATTGAAGAAGAGAAGCGCAATGCCTGAAGTCAACGACCAAGTCAAGATCATGAGAACAGGTGAGATTGGCTACGTCGAAAAAGTTTTAGAGCGAGGGGAACGGTTGATGATTCGTATCCCCGGTTCTAAAGAGTGGCCTTATCCGCATCACGTTTATGTGGCTAAGGAGAATGTGCATCGTGTGACAAAGGGTAATCCTTCATCCGAAGAGCCCTTATTTTGAGGAGAATCAAAATGGCATCAAAGAAAGAAACCAGCACCGAAATTTTTGTAACCGAGCAAAAGCGTGAAACGCTAAACTTTTGCGTACTGGGTACAACCCCACTCATTCACAACCGAATGAGTCAGAAAGTTCTTCAAACATTGTTGTGTCCTGCCCCCCGCAAAAATGCGGCTGAGAAAGCGCAAAGCTTGAAACACAATCCGATGGAGGAGTATCGCAATTCTCCGTATACAACCAACGACGAGTCTGATCCTACGCTAATCACAATTCTGCCTACTGCGTTTAAGGGCGGCATGATGACTGCGGCTCTCGATATGCCCGGAGTTGCTAAGACACAGATCAAGCGTCAGGTGTATGTCGATGGTCAGATCACTCACATCTACGGTATACCCGAGATGATGATGGCAGTCACGAGGTCTGCTGATATGAATAAGACCCCCGATGTGCGAACCCGAGCAGTGATGCGCAAGTGGGCGTGTCGTCTGTCAATATCTTATACGGTGCCTATTCTCAACCAGCAGTCGGTGTCTAACTTACTGGCGGCGGCAGGGATTGTTTCGGGTGTCGGTGATTGGCGGCAAGAGAAAGGCTCAGGTAACTTTGGTTGCTACAAGTTGACCACGGCTGATGATCCTGAGTTCTTAGAAGTCATTGCCAATGGTGGTCGTCAAGCTCAGAAAGACGCACTTGAGAATCCTAAGTTCTTTGACCAAGAGACAGAAGATCTTTACAGGTGGTTTGAGACTGAGACTAAGCGTCGTGGTATGAAGGTGGCGGCATGAACAAACCATCACGTAAAGAAATCGACGCTGAGATTAGTCGCATCTACAACGAGAAAGGGAGCATAACCCCTGACTTAGTTATCAAAGCGGCTGAAGATCCCAACAACGTATTGCACCATCTTTTTGAATGGGACAATTCTAAGGCGGGTAATGCTTACCGGATTGATCAAGCTAGGCAGATCATCACAAGTGTCAAGATCAATATAGTTACTGAGTCACGGACGATTAGTGCTGTCAGTTACGTTAGAGATCCACGGCTACCGAATGATCAGCAAGGTTACATATCTGTGGCTAAGTTAAAGACAGACAAAGATCTTGCCAAAGATTCGATCAGGTATGAGTTCCAACGGGCCTATGCTCATCTACACCGAGCAAAAACCCACGCTGAAATTCTTGGTATGGAGGACCAAGTCAGCGCACTACTTAATACGCTTGAAGAAGTAATGGCGTAAAGATTTTTGACACGGAAAGGCGGTCGAGGATTGGTGGGGTCACGACTTTATTGGAGATATTTGACACGGTTACTAAGAGGCAGTTTAGGCTTGGAAAGATGCGATGCGATGCGGTGAGAACAGGTGCGGCAGTCATGGCGAGGAAGAGACGGGTGTGGTGTGTAAGGGATGGTTTTGGCGCGGTGGTTAGAGGCGGTTCAGGTTCGGACGGGTGCGTAAGGGATTATTTTGGCGAGGTGGCTAAAGGCAGTAAAGGTTGCGTTCGGATGGTTTTTGTCTGGAGCGGCGCGGCAAGGCAGTCTGGGATTGGATCGGTTTTATGTTGTTAGGTTCGGAGCGGTCGGGCAAGACAAGGTACGGCAGTCGAGGAAGGGTGGGGTACGAACTTTATGGGTTCGGTCGTTATTGGACTTGTTTGGTATGGCAGGACTTTTGCAAAGGAGGGGTATTGTCAGGACTAACTAGGTTAGGTAAGGCAGTCAAGGCGCGATGAGGACTGGATCGGTCAGGTCTAATAAGGCGCGGTTTGGTGCGGCAGTTGAGGAGTTTAACGGATAGCACAGGTGCGGTCTGGCGGGGTGACTTATGGTCTGGCAGTCTAGGCCACGAGAGGTTTTGTTTGGTGACGATTGGTTGGGCAGTAGCGGCTAGTAATGGTGAGGTTTCGAGGGGTCACTTCAGGTGAGGTTTGGCACGAAAGGAGTCAGTATGAATCAGATTATGGTTAACGCAGTTGAGAGTGAAGAAGTAACAGTTAATGACATAGCGGCACTACTGGAAGTCAGTCGCAAGAGTGCGATACAACGCATGGCTCGACTGGTCAAACGACAGCACGCTATCAAACTTAACATGCCAACAGTGGGAAACCCAGCACGGTTCAAGTTGTTGGTGTCAAAAGAAAGCCTACTACATACCCAGAAGTTTGCTGGCCCAAAAATGAATCGACAAGTTGACTGGAAGAAGTTTTGCAGTGACCCGTTTCGATTGACGAAAGAGGCTAAACTATGAACGAATCCAAAGTTGTGACATGGCTACTTGGTTACACGATGGGGTGTATGACCATCATGGCTGGCGAGAGATTAGCAGATAGTTGGGAAGAACAAAAAGTCAAAACGACGATGCCGCCCTACCCACTTGCGGTTATTACTTCTTACAACAAGGGCCGACAAGATTCCCTTAAAACGAACCCCCCATCCTTTGAGCTAGAAGAGACCTGTTTAGAAATCTGGGCCAACAAACAACCTACGGAGGGAAAATGAACGCTGAAGAAACCATGCGCGTAAGTGGTGTGCCTTACAAAGTGCCAGTTGATACCGTCAATCATCCTCCCCATTACAAAGTGGGTGGCATCGAAACGATTGAGTACATGAAAGCCAAGTCAACCCCCGAAGAGTTTAAGGGCCATCTTAGGCTGACTGCGGTCAAGTATCTTAGCCGCACGGGGTACAAAGACGATGCGCTACAAGATTTAAAGAAAGCGCAGTGGTATCTCAACCGACTAATTAAGGAGTGCGAAGATGAGAAAAGTTGAGCAAAAGATCTTTGACTACATGAACGAGCATAAAAAACCCGTGACGGTCAGCAAGATGGCGAAGTACTTTATCGTCAGTGAGTCATCTGCAAAGCAAGCTTTAGCAGATATGGTCAAAGAAGGTGTGGCTATTGTTGTCCCCAAGACGAAACCGTTTCAGTACAGACTAAAATGATTGAGATGCCACACATAATTACGTTGGACTTTGAAACTTTTTACGACACAAAGTTTTCACTATCAAGACTAACCACTGAAGAGTACATACGCAGTCCTGACTTTGAGACCATTGGCGTCGGCATCAAGATTGATGATGCCCCCGCATATTGGGTTTCAGGGTCACGTGAAACACTAAATAAGCATCTTCTGTCTCTGCCTTGGAAAGAAGCTGGTCTTCTATGTCATAACACAATGTTTGACGGAGCCATACTGGCTTGGTCTTTGAAGAT
>Ga0070751_1002388_pt1 | contig 10742 bp, 5 predicted proteins | sample VirMetDEL_Aug_28_FD_78514 | JGI IMG/M metagenome (GOLD analysis project Ga0070751, IMG submission 78514) | Aqueous microbial communities from the Delaware River and Bay under freshwater to marine salinity gradient to study organic matter... | ecosystem: Environmental > Aquatic > Marine > Coastal ... | reverse complement strand
TCATTTAGATTTTGAAAAAGAGGGAAAAAGATTCAGAACAGAAGATATTGAAGAAGCTTATGTTAATGCAAGAGCACTTATAACTGTTGGTATTTTAAAATCAAAAGAATTTGATCTAGGTGATACAAATGAAGCTGCTGCAAGATTAGAAAGATATTTTCCTACAAAAGAACAATATATTGATGATATAACAGAATTAGTAGCTAAAAAAATGGATAATGTTAGAGTTTCATTATCCACTATGACTGGTTATAAAGTAGATGTGTTTGAAGGTTCTTTATGGGGTAAAAAGCTAGCCACAAGTTCAATGGATGACTTTTACTTTTTACAAGGTAAAGATGGTTATCCAAAAAATAAAAAAGAATTAAAAGAAGCTATATCAAAAGATATAGCAAGAAATATACCTAACTCGATTAAAGAAAAATATTGGAGAGAAATATTAGAATCTTTACCTGATGATGAAAAAGCATTATTAAGTAATTGGGCATATTATAATGACTATAAAAGATATACAAGACAATATGGTCAGCCTACTTTTGATTTTAATGAAATGCGATATCCCGAATTACACAAAGAGGGAGAAAAAAAATATACTAATTGGACTTCTTTTATAAATGGTTTGTTTACATCTTTTGATGGTCCTAGTAGAGACCTTTGGTTTGCTAATCCATTAATATCTGATACAGAAGATAGTATTGTTAATTGGTACAAAAATCTTACTCCAGAAAAACTAGACGAATACATAAGTAATTTATCTAGAGCTATGGCTTTTAAATCTATGGTTGTAGCCTCTTTTGAAGGGGGAAGTAATATTTCTGCTTTAGATTCTGGTGCAAGAAAAGTAGAAGATTTACAAAAAGCTTATTATGAAATAAAACAAAGGACTGAAATATCACCTATACAGATAGAATCAAAAAATGAACAAATAACCCCACAACAAAAACAACAAGCTTTACAATTATACTCTCAATACTTAGAATCATTAAACAAACCTAATACTAATCCTATATTACAAGGTAATCAACAAGAACAAGTAAAGAAATTTGCTGAACTTCAAGAAAGATTATCTAATAAAGAGTTTTTAGAAGGTGCTAAAGGTGTTTATGAATCCACACCTGCTTTGCAACAACTTGGTACACAAGAAGAATATAATGACTACATAGCAAGAGTTTCATTAGGTATTCTTAAAAACCCTTCAAGTGGGGAATATAATTATACTAGTCAAGTAAAGGATATTGTTTACAGAGGAACACCTGAAAACTACCCTATTAAAAAAGGTATATCTTTATCTTTAGGTGAGGGTATTACTTTTACATCAGATAAAGATTGGGCTAAAATACATACAGAAGGAGGTAGTAAACCTACACTTTATACTGCTATAATAAATATTAAAAACCCTATAATTTTAAAAGATAAGATAGATAATCTTTCTGAAAAAGAACAAGATGAATATGTAAGTCAAAAAGCTTCTAAACTAAATGATGGTACAATTTCATTAAATGAGTTTTTAGTAGTTGAACCAGAACAAATCCACATACTAGGAAACAAACAAGATATAGAAGGATTTAAAGATTTTGTTGGTAGAGATAATGTTTCTTTCTTTAGACCAGATGTTTCTACACCCACAGATAACTTAGATAGGGATGTAAGCATTAAGCTCCCAGATTATAGAGATCAAGTAGAAGAGTTCTTTGAGAATAGTGAGGATAATTATAATCCCGGCGCCACTTATAGCCAAGAACAAACCAGTAATAACTTTGGTAATGAAGCTATCAGTTCACTTATGCAGGTGTTATCTGATAATTTAGGTGTTCCCTTTGAAACAGTTGCTTCTTCCGAGGAAGCGGCTATGATTTTAAAAGATAGTGGTATTGAGTATAGAGGGGAGCCCGCGTTTTTCTATAATGGCAAAGTGTACTTTGTAGAAGGCCAGATTACTGCAGAAACTGTATTCCACGAGTTTGCTCACCCTTTGATACAATCTATAAGAATACAGAATCCTAAGTTGTTTAATGCTCTATATGAAGAGTTGATTTCTACACCAGAGGGTCAAAAGGTATTAGCTAGAGTTCAAAGAAACTATGATTATACCGGAGATAGATTAAAAGAGGAGGTTATTGTTACAGCCATGGGTCTTGAGGGACAAATGCGTAATACTGGTGAGCCTGTATCTAAACAGTATAAGTCATGGATTGAGAAGATTCTTTTCCATATCAAACAGTTGTTAAGAGGTCTGTTTGGTAAGAGTATTAAAATCGAAAAGCTTAATACTAATACCAGCATTAAGCAGCTGGTAGATATGATGACGGGAGAAAAGTTTGCTTTAAGTTCTGAGGTGTTTACTAATGACGAGGTTGCTGAGTTTATACGCCTTGAAACTAGAGAGCAGATAGAGTTTGTAAATGCCGTAGAAAGCACTGGCGCAAGTGTTTTAAGTTTAATTGATGCTGCTACAGTATCAGCTCAAGAATTTGAACAGCTTGTTAAGCGTTCTAATGATAATGAGATAAAAGCTTTAATTGAGAAAGATTCTGTGTTTGAGCAGATGCGTTCTCAGTTAATGTCAGAGTCTAGCTTAAACAGAAGGAATATAGTAAATGCTATGGCTGAAGATGCTATTGCTAAGAACAGACAAGCTGCCGCATTAGCAAGAGCTCTGTTTGGATACAATCAAGTATTTGGTGTTATAGTGAAAAATATTAGGGCTTTAGAAGAATTAAAACCAGAAGATGTTACCCCTGATACAATTGCTAGAATTATGTACTATCGTGATTTAGCATTGTATGTAGAAGAGAATTTTATTAACCCTCTTCAAGAGGTAATTCAGGATAGTGACTTAAAGAACGCTGTTCAAAAACAAGGCATCAGGGATTTTAAGGATGCGGTAAGTGCGATGTCAACAAGCATATCTGTCATAAAAAGAAAATCAAATAAAATTCTTGAAGAACAGCTTACTAAGTTTTTAGGTGACTTAACTAAAGACATGAGACTGAACATCGAACAAAATTTTGGTGAAAGGTTTAAAAACATTGTTAGAATTGATACTGGTGATGAAGCTTTTGCAGAGCAAATTGCTGAAAAACTTATTGCTAATCAACCATTAACAGAAGCAGATAAAAGCAAAATGTCTAGAGGCGCTGAGGCTGCACTTAAGGCTCAGATAAAAAACTACAAGGGTGTAGAGATTACACCTGAGAAGATTAGAGCTGAGTTGGTTGGTGAAGGGCCAGGAATGAACTGGTTAAATGCGTATCTAGAATCATACAGTGCTAGTCAAAGTTTGATATCTGGTCCATTCTTCGCATATCTTAAAAACAAATATGCTGAGATTGACGCTGAGACCGCGCGTATATCTAACGATCTTATAGAAGAGTTACAACCTTTCCTTAAAAATCTAAGCAAGAATGAAATTTTACTTCTTGGTAAGGCTTTAGCTTTTGAAGATGCTGTCGCTGACATTGATGAAAAAGGTGAGTTAGTACTGAAAAGGGTGTGGTCATACATGGATAGATTTAAAGATTACCGGTTTGATCTTTCTCAACTAGAATTTGGTCTTCAAAAAGCTATAGAGAGTAAAGATCAAACAGCTATTAGAGCTGCATATAAAGCTTTGGAGAAATTCAAATCTGATTATATGTGGCAGATGTATGATCGGGAATATTACGATGTAAAAGATTCTGTTTATGATAAGAATGATGTTACCCGGGATGCATTAATGGAGAAGGAGATTATTCTTACTGAGCTGCGGAATGCAAGAACCCCCTTACAAACAGAATTAGATCGTTTCAACAGCTATTCAAACATTAGATCTCTAGAACGTCAACTAAAAGAGTTATCTAAACTTACATATGAAGATGGTACTCCAAAGATTGATGATCCAGCTCGTGGGATATTTGATTTAACAAAAGCAAAGACTCATCAAGAATACGCTGAAAAGAGTAGGAAGTTTTATGAGTATAAACTTAAAGAGGGCGCTTTTGAAAAAGCTTTTTCAGCGTTTGAAGATAGTTTGATTGCTGAGGGATTAAATGAAGAAGAAAGGGAAGCAAGGTTAATGGAGTGGTTGGATCAAAACACTCGTGTTGAATTCAATGAAAAATACTTTGATGATAAACAGCGTGCAATACAAGCACTAACAGATTTCATTAATGCTAAGTTTCCTGCTGGTGCTAGAAACACAAGAATTACTGAAATACATTCTGAGATCAATGACCTTTTAATTCTTGCCCGGGATCCTAGTGGTCAAATTGATGTAACTGTTTTATCACCAGAAACATTTAAGAAAGTAAAAGACTTACAAGAAGAGATAGTTCAAATTCAAAGAGAACAAGTTGGCGTATCTGGGTTATCTTCTGTTGAATGGGATAGATACAATGAGCTTAACAACAAGACAACAATGCATACCCCATCTGAGGCTACAGAGTTTGCTATTCTTAGAACTAAGAAAGATGCTCTGGGTTTAAGTAAAGCAGATAAAGATATTTATTACAGGTTGTTAGGTGCTATTTCAGATCTTACTACTAAAGAACCAAACCAGGATTATGTAGATACTATAAACTTTTGGATGAGTAAGCTTGGTAGAGATGAAGTTAATGCTGAAGAAGCTGCTAAGATTTCTGCTGACGTCGCAACAGCTAATTTTCTAATGTCTCTTGATGGATCTTTTAAAGATTGGTTTTTAGCAAATCACGTACAAAAAGAAAATAAAGATGGTGTTTACTACGAGAGGTTGTATCTATGGAATATTATTAGACCAACTAATGAGTCTTATTTAAAGACTACTACGGTAAAACTGAAAACAGGTAAGGAGATAACAGTTAAAGCTGTACCCGGTTCAAGATTTTATGATCGTTCTGTAAAAAAAGAATACAAGCTTTTAAAGAAAGATGACTGGTCCAGTTATGTAGGTGTTTATATCGACAACACTAATCTTTCTGAGAATCCTAATTTCTTACCTAGACCTTATATTCCAGGAGATAGAAACTCAGCTAAAGATGATAGGTACATAAACAAAGAGTTTGAGGCCATGGACAAAAACTCTGATATCTATAAGATATTAGAGATTATGAAAAAGTACCATCTTCAAACACAAAATGTAGTATCTACATATGGTAAGCTTTATCTTGACTTACCAAGATTCGGTATAGAAGACAACCAAGAATTAATTCTTCGGGGCGAGATTAAGAAAAAAGCTCTGCGTACATGGACACAAATTAAAGGTTTAGTAAGTAGAGAGGCTAGAGAAAAGGAACCGCTATTTCGTGAAACTGCAGATTCAGATGTAAACTATGATTCTCAAAAGAACATGGTTCGTGTAAATGCATTAGGTGAAGAGCAGGAATATATTCCAATTGGTGGATTATCTAGATTAGAAACTGACCAGGTATCACTAGATGTAATAAGAACTTTCCACAAGTACTTATTCAGCGCGATGCGCTATAAACAGCTAAGTGATATGGACCCATTGGGTAGAGCACTTAAAGAATTCACTGGTTCAGAACAAAATGCTCAGAAAAATACTAAGCTTGTAAACAGAAACATTGCTCGTGTAAAGGGTATAACTAAGTATGTTCGTGATAAACGCCGGCAAGATTTAAGAGCTGCTCAGATATCACATCTTTATGATCGTGAGTTTTTAGGTATACAGAATAACAGTTTTGGTAATAATGCATACCTAAATAAAATTACTAAGTTCTTTATGAAGCAAGTATCATTTGGATTCTTTGCTTTAGACTTAGTATCTGCTACTAAGAACTGGGGTGGACAGATTGTACAAAATGCTATTGAAGCTGCGGGTGGTAAGAACATAACACTGTATAGTTTGGCCGTGGGTAGTAGAATGGCTCACCAACAAATGGTTCGCATGCAGGGCCAGAGATATGAGAAAGGTTTACCTTCTCTACAGACACAGATGATGCTAAACTTTGATCCCGGCCAGAGTTACTTTAACCAAAACTTTGGTAAAACTCAAAGTCGTGGATTTATTAGCGATGTTACAAGTTTTTCTTTCTTTATGTCTCCTCGTAAGTTTTTAGAGAGACAATCTGTTTTAGAGTTATTCTTTGGGATGATGCATCACAAAATCATCGAGAGAACTACTAGTGATGGTAAGAAGATAAACATCCGGTACATTGATGCTTGGGAGCTGGATGCTTCTGGTAAAATGAAATTGAAAGACGGGGTTGATAAAAAATATGACTTAGGTGGTACTGAGTATGCTAAGTTTAAAACGTTGATGCAAAATGCTGCTAATAAACTTTATGGTGCATATGCTGATATTGACCAACCCATGGCTAATAAGTTCTATGCATATAAAGTAACAAGCTTCCTTCGTAAGTATTTTACTGAAATGTTTATGAATAGATTTGGTTTTAGTACCCGGGATGGTAATGTTGGCGGATACAGGTATAATTGGGCAATGAATACTGTAGAAAGAGGATATTATGTGGAGGGTGTTATTGCACTAATTAAAATGGCTAATGTATCAAATAAGTATTGGAAGTTCATGAGCAAAGAAGAGAAGTATGCTCTTCGTAAAATACTAATGGAGGTTATCATTATAGCTATGCTATACATGATGTCTACAATACTGTTCGGATATGACCCAGATGATGAAGATAGATATAAAAAGTTGCGGGCAAAATCAGGAGATATGTTTAGTAATAACTTTAACGTTGATTGGTGGTTAGCTCAACACTTGATTCTGTTTTCTAAAAACGTATTTGCAGAAACAACATCTTTTATCCCATTACCAAAACTTGGTTTAGAAGACCTTCGTGAAAATGCTGACTTAACAAGTTTAGTATTTGGCAGGTCAATAGGTCAAATGGGAACATTGATGAAAGATATGTTCTACATGTCAATTGGCTCAGAGAAAGCTAAGTATACTAGAAATGTTGGTCCATTCTCATGGCAAGAAAAAGGTAGCTACAAGATTATGAATCATACTCTAAGTCTATTTGGTGTTAAAGGTAAGTTCTATGACCCTGTGGGCAGAGGAATTATGCCACAAGAATCTGTTGAAGCACGTAAATAAAAAAAAATGGGGGAAAGAGCATAAGCTCAATCCCCCATATTTAAATTTTAAATCTTTAAGATTTATAAACACACTCGTCTAACTCTTCAATTTCAGCTGGCGTATCATCTACAACAGCGAATCTTGTTTTTTCAAATGACGTAAATGGTTCTGGTGGAGTAGCTCCTTCCAGAATAAAATTACCTTTTTCTGTTACTTCTAGAACTTTATATACAGCGTCTTCAATTAAACCGCTGTTATAACCACTCGCGTTTATACATTTTACAAAAAAGCTCATGTATTACGATTTAAAAGTTGCTAAATCTAAAGCTTCACCGGCGCCGATTAAATCAAATACGTCGTATTTTCTTTCAATAAGCAGGCCAAACAATCTACCTACTGTGTAGATATTACCTTCCAGGTAAACTTCAGCAATAGATTTATGCATATGGTTGGTGATATCCTTTACCATATCATCATTAAATACCTGGTCAGTTTTAGTTAGAAACTCCCGGATATCATCTTCTGTTACTTGAGTCAAAGGAATCAAGTAGGGTTTACCATCTTGGTATACCAAATCTGTGTAGAGGTGTTTTACCTCATCTAATTTTACGATGTTCATTTTTCAAAGAATTGTTTAATGTTTGGTTTTTTGTAATTAGGACCTTTTAAAATCTTACCGTCTTCGCGCAAAATAGGTAAACCATCTTCACCTAGTTTTGTCATGTTGCTATCATGGATTTCTCTAAAAACATCAACGATTACATCTTGCATACCATGTTTGATAATGGTACCAAGTAAGATGTATAACTGATCTCCTAGAGCGTCGGCAATCTCTGGTAGATTACCTTCTCCGCATGCAACGAGATACTCTACATTCTCCTCTTTCATGAGGTCGTGTCTTAGAGTGCACTCTTCCATAGGAAGTAGTGTAGGTATCTTAGAATAGGGTTGTCTAAAAGATTGGTGAAAGTCAATAACTTTCCATAGTTGTTGTTGCATATTCTTCGGGGATTAGTTTAGAATCAATGTGGCCAAAGATACCATTTTGTTTAAAATCATCTCCGTAAAAACCATAACAAGAATCTATAAGTTCAAGATGCTCGTGGCCTAAAGAACACTTTTCTTTTTTGTAAAGCTTGAATCCATAAGTGTCACCAGTTAGATACTGGTCATATGTCTTTACTTCATCTTCTAGAATGTCCTCAACTTTAGTTAAAGTACTTAGGTTAGTGTTACCATATTCTTTTAGGATTTTGTTGGTAGGGCAATATATGTACCCTACCTGACCAGAATCCCAGGGGCAACTAAAACTAGTAGTACTCATAGTAATACCACCGTGATCGTAAAGATATAATGGTAGAATTACAAAGTCTTCTCTTGATTTAATCCAATCTTGAAGCTGCTCTTCATCGTCATAAATTTCTTCATACATTTCGAGATCCTCTATAATCTCAGTTATTCCTAAATCGTCTGCAATTTGTTGTAAGCACTCAAGGTTGCTGTCTGCTTGAATATCTCCAAGATTATATCGTCTATGTACACAAATCATTGTTCCTAGATTATCCCAATTTCTGGGAGAGTCAGGATTGGTTTCATGTACAATATGTAGTACATGATCATTTTTTAATTCTATTACTTCGTATGGTTCCATTAGAAAAAAGTTAATTGTTTAAAGTTTGTTTGTTTAAGCTTCTCTATTTCTTGCTTTGCTTTCAGTATGTAATATTTAAGATTTAAATCATACTGCTCAAAAGGTTTCTTTTCATACTTAACGAAAATTGTTTGCAGCCAGGGGCCGCTTTCAAGCTGTATTTCTCTACCATCTGTGTAATTATACTTTATGACTTTACATCCTTTGTTACTTACATAGTATCTTAGTGTGTTCTGCAGTTTTTCTTTTGTTACGTTGCCGTTTATAACACATGTTTGTACAAACTCCCAGTCACCTTTAATCTTTACACCTGCGCAGAAGTCGAAAATATCTTTGCAGTTGTTGATAGTTTCTTCTACAGGAGTGTTAAACACAAGGTTGTTGTAAATAGCTTTGCGGATTATTAGAAAACTCTTGTTCTTATGAAGCGGAAGATCTACGAACTCAAATCTACCCTTGCATTTTACTGGTTGGTAATAGAATTTGCCGTTGTCTTCTCTATGTGGAAAGTGGGGGTTTGCTATCAGTATCTTAGAAAGCTCCTCTTGAGAGCATTCCTTTTCTGTGAATAGGGCGATATAGTTATTCACGTCGCCAAGAAATATTCTATCGTACTGGTCATGTTCTAGAGATAATTTTGTTATCTCCTCCCACCGTTTACACACCTCCATATATTTATCATACGCGTGTTCAGGAATCATTGTTTCTAGACCATCTGTATTCTGCATAATTGGTATAGCTTCCGGGATAGCTTCACAAATCATTTCGTAAAGCATCATTAGTGTTAGCTGACCATTCATGGTGATACGCATGGTAAACTCGGGGTCATATAAGAAACTATTTTCCTCATTGCTCAAACCATATGTACTGTTTAGAATAATCTTGTACACATAGTTTTTGGGGTCTTTCTTCGGTATTTTTGTACGCTCATCGAAGAACCACTCATACTGCTCACAGAATATATCTTTGGGTATGTGTGCAGGTGACCATTTGTTTCTAATTGCAAGATTCGGGTAGAAGCTAGTTACATCTGAGGTCATGATAATCATGCCGTCCTTAGCAACATATTCACCGCTTTTATTTGAACCATGCACGCCGCCAAAACCAAAGTCTGTTTGAACATTGCGGTACCTAATGTGATACTCAAAGGCGCCTTTAGTATTCTTCGGGTCGATGATTAAGCTTTTAAACTTCTCATGCAACCTTTGAAACTCAGGTCTAACAAAACTGATATAGTCTAGTAGTATCTTAGAGATATCAATAGACTTCCTTACAGTTTTATATTTCTTGAGCTCATACTTAGGAACCTTAAGCTTCTTAGATAAAAACAACAGAAATAAATCTTTAGAAATCTTGGGCTCTGATGCTGAATAAAGAGATATCTTATACTCTAGGCTTAGTTTGTTTCTTAGATTTACCTGGTTTTTAGACAGGAACAAAATTGCTTTAGTGGACTTTACGTCATTGATACAGTAGTCTACGATTTCATTGATTATATCAAAACTTTCTACATCCAGAGTATGGGTGTATGGCATGTCTTGTATGTTATACCAATTCATGGAATACTGTATCCATTTTAAACTAGAGCGTTTCGCGGCATTATCCCAGTGGTTTAGCTTAAATACATCTATCTGTTTAATCTTCATCTGCCACTCAGAATAGCTAGCAAACTCGCCGGCGTTACTAAGCTCGATGACCCGTTGCGCCTCGGCGTAGATTTCTCTAGCAACAGCCTCTCCGGGTATAGATAATAAGTGATCACGATGCTTAAGTATATACTCAGTAATTTGAGCATCAAATGCTAAACCATTAAAGGATATATGCCTTTCGTTATTCTTGATATTACCATCTAAGAACTTGAGTAGTTTAGACAGATCATTGCGTAGCCTATGAATTATAAAAACGTGTTGAGTTTCTGTGTTAATATCCTCGAATACACCCACGAAGAGGTTGGACATTGTTTCATAGTCCATTACATATCCATATGCCATATCATAGTTATTAATGTAAAAGCCGGGGTGTTACCCCCGGCCTCTACTGCTTACCACTAAACCCAAAAGGGTTATTTTTGAC
>Ga0070751_1002377_pt1 | contig 10784 bp, 19 predicted proteins | sample VirMetDEL_Aug_28_FD_78514 | JGI IMG/M metagenome (GOLD analysis project Ga0070751, IMG submission 78514) | Aqueous microbial communities from the Delaware River and Bay under freshwater to marine salinity gradient to study organic matter... | ecosystem: Environmental > Aquatic > Marine > Coastal... | reverse complement strand
GATTTAAGGGGTAAGCGGTACGTTTGCACATAAAAATATTTATCGTTCAATACAGGCAAAAAGCTGTACATACATACAGTACTTTTCACTGGTTTTTTAGTCATATAGATGTACTAAGACTTTGGCCGCTGGGCAGACTGGTCAAACCGTGCAAACCGTGCAAACCGTGCAAACCCAACAGCCGTGTTACGTGCGCCAGTGGTTACGAGCGGCATCACTACTATCCAAATCCCCCTGATCGATAAGCACTCCGGTAATTAATTAATATTTATTCGTTAATAGGTGTTGTACATGACACATGACTTATGATTATAATTACGCAACGGCGACGGGGAGCCAGCACCCACTGTATATCCATACAGTAGTGCGAATCCCGCAGGTGGCGACCTTAAACGACACCCGATGAAGCAAGTCACTGTATTGCAGGTGACCGATGGCAAGACCGGATGCTGAGGGGACTGAACGGCGCAGGATAACGTCGGTGCAGGGAGAGCGCTGGGAACAGCGTATGGGGTGCAACCGCATCCCCGAACTCGCCTAGGGGTTAAGAGCCTAGGCCTTGATACGTCACACAGCAGTGGCGCTGAGGATGATCTGATGCTGATCGAAATCAAACAACCTACTAGGAGAGTCACCCATGATCGAGACCAAAGACATGGCAACAGACGAGCTGTTCGCTCAATACGCTAACGCATGCGCCACCTACTACGGTGCGATGGGGCATAGCAAGACGCATTACAACGAGGTGTACGCCAAGTGCTACGCCGCTGAGTTGAAGGCGCGTGGCGAGGAAGTCCCTGAGATGCGCGTCGCATCTAAGTTCGGCGGCTTCAATGGCGAGGGTGCTTACTGATGATCGAGTCGCTAATCGTAATCATCCCGCTCACGTTCGTTGTGGTCATGGTCATTCGCATGGCCATCGACCAACTCAGTGACATCTAACCGTACTGATGAGACCAGCTGGACACTGGTCGAAACGCCGAAAGGCGTCTACGGAATCCACCGTTAACCTAGGAGAGCAATACACATGTCTTACATAACCAAAACCGATCCCAGCACCATGACCTTTGGCACCTCACGGCAAGGCCAGCTGATAGCGCCATACGCTGAACTGGTCGAGCTGTTCGGTGAGCCGCATGACTTCTTTGATGACATCAAGTGCGATGCTGAGTGGTACGTCGAGTTCGACGACGGCACGGTTGCCACAATTTACAACTGGAAAAACGGTCGCAACTACTGCGGACCTGACGCCCCATACGCTGAGGAAATAACAGCGTGGAACATTGGGGGCATAACCCATAAAGCCGCAGAGAGGATATTAGAGCTATCGACCCACTATCGGCTGAACAGATGAGAGCTTACCCAGTCGGGCACCTGCGGGTGTCCCTCTGAGTGCGCTTTCGCACTATCACAACACTCAACTCACAACACCTTGGAGTCCATTATGGCCTTTAACATTGCAAGCGTTACCCCTAATCAAGCGAGTCAATTCCTGACCGCATCAATCAATCAACCCAAGCCTAAGCCTGTGTTCCTGTGGGGACCATTCGGCGTTGGCAAATCATCCATCGTTCGCGATGTCGCTAATGCGATGGGCATTGGATTCATCGATGCTCGACTGTCCCAACTGTCATCCGTTGACCTTCGTGGTCTGCCCGCTGTTGACGGCGAGTTCGCCACCTTCAAGCTTCCCGACTGGCTCCCTCGAACTGAGCGAGACGGCGATCGGGGTGTCTTATTCCTCGACGAGCTGACACTGGCCGCACCATCGGTACAGGGTGCCGCGTACCAGCTACTGCAAGAGCGTGAGCTGGGCGATTACAAGCTCCCTCATGGTTGGGTAGTGCTCGCCGCTGGCAACCGTCCTGAAGATAATGCGGGCGTCTCAGGGCGTCAGGATGCGGCGGTCATGAATCGATTTGCCACGCACTTGAATGTCCTGCCTGATGTTGATGGGTGGGTCGATTGGGCCGGTAAGCAATCGCTAATGCCTGAGTTGATCGCGTTCATCGCTCACCGTGGGCGTGCGGTTACCCGTGGCGACGGCACTGTCGAGCAAGCTGGCTTGCTTCATGAGTACCCCGACGGCGGATGCCCTAAGGGTCACATCGCTGTGGCCACTCCACGGTCGTGGGAAGCCGCGAGTAACATCCTGTCACTGGGCCTTGATGCCGACCTTGAGCAGGCCGCTATGCAGGGGTGTGTCGGTGAGGGTGCATCGGCTGAACTCGCAGGGTTCCTGCGTATCTGCCGGACACTGCCTGACGTGGGTCAAGTATTGAGCGACCCATACTCAGCACCGACACCGACTGAGCTACCTACGCAGTATGCAATGGCGACGATCCTCGCCCAGCGTTGCACTCGCGACACCATCGACAACGCAGTGACCTATGCCAACCGGATGAATGGTGAGCTGGCCGCACTGCTGATCACGATTGCAACGAACCGCGACGAGTCACTTAAGAGCACTCAAGCTTATGTGAACTACAAGGTCGCTAACCAAGACATCAACATCTAAGGGGAATCACATGTCTAAGATTCAAGAAAACGCATTACTGGTGAAAGTCCAGATTAAAAAGTGGAGCAACACCAAGCGCGACGCCAACCTCAGCGATGAGCTTGCGATTGCAAAGGCCGCTCGAACTGAGCTGATCAGGGTCAATAAGACCTTGATCGACTCACCTCAAGTCAAAGCACTGTCAAAGATTGGCGGTCAAATAACTAACAACATACTGCGCCGACTGTGCGTGCCGTGGGATGACGGGGTGCATTTACTGACCGTCGATCTGATCGATAAGTTCGAGGATGAGCTTCGCAAAAAGCGTGACTACTGGGATGAGCTTGTTCGCGAGCTTGGTGACGAGTACGAAGCTCAAGTTAATCGTGCTCGCATTGCACTGGGTGACGCATTCGATGAGAGCGATTACCCGTCACGCGACGATGTTATGTCACGCTATTCGATCAGCGTCGAGTATCGTCCAATGCCTGAGGGTAACGACATTCGAGTCAACTTGCCCCAGCATAAGCTGGACCAGCTCAAGTCTGACGTTGAGTTTCAGGTGACCAGCCGTGTCGAGCAGGCGATGGAAACGGTCCACGATCGCGTTGTGGACACGTTGCAGTCACTCATCGAGGGTCTCGAACGTCACGGTCAAAAGGGTGACGATGCCAAGCGTGCATCTAAATTCTCTGACAACACCGTCAATAAAATCTCAGAGCTGGCTGACATACTGCCCGCGCTGAACATCACTGGCGATCCCAAGCTAACCTCAGCATCTAATGACTTGCTGACCAAGCTTCGCGATCTCGACGCCGACGAGCTACGCACTGATGAGACCAAGCGTCAGTCCACAGCAGAGACTGCAAAGTCTATCGTCAATAATCTCACCGGCTTTTTTGACTAAGGGGTAACACTATGAACGCCGATCAAATCATTCAAAAGGCTAAGGCTCGCATGATCGTGAGCCATCCTTTCCACGCATGCCTGCTGTTCAGACTTCGCATTGAGGTGGCCAACGTGCCATCGATGGCGACTGACGGTAGCGCTATCTACTACAACCCCACATGGGTCGAGAAGCACACGGTTCAAGAGATCGAGGGTGTGCTCGCTCATGAGTGCATGCACGTCGCCTACTGCCACCACCTGCGCCGCAATGGCATCGATCCTAAGGTGTGGAACGAAGCAACCGACTATGCGATTAACGGCACCTTGATCAGCCACGGCTTCAAGCTACCCGCTGGTGGCTTGTATGATTCCAAATACAACGGATGGTCTGCTGAGGCTATTGTGCGCGACCTGCTGGCCGATCAGGGCAATGGTGGTTCTGACACCCAAGACAATCAAACGTCTGACAGCGGCGATTCTGATGCGTCTGACGGGCAGTCTGGTGGTGACGCCGATAGCGATTCATCGTCCAATGATGATTCGGGCGTACCGTGGGGCGCTGTCATGGATGCCACCAACGACAATGGTGACACACTTAGCGATGCTGAGGTCGCTCAAGCTGAACGCGAGATGGCGTCCACTGTGTGCGAGGCCGCTCAGGCTGAAAAGAAGTCTGGCAAGGGTGGCGACAATGGATGGCTACGCGACATCACTGAGTCATACAAGTCTGACGAGCAACCGTGGCACCAGATCTTGCAGGACGCACTGTCCGATGCCGTGCCCTTTGATGAGACGTTCGACAATCCCGATCGTCGATTCGTTCACGAGGGTATGTACCTGCCATCCCACAACACACTGCCCAGCGGTGAGCTTGTTATTGCTATCGATACAAGCGGCTCGCTCACCATGCGTGAGCTGTCCACAATCGGCAACCACGTTAAGGACATCGTGGCAACAATCAATCCGACCCGAACCATCGTGATCTACTGCGATGCTGAGGTGCGTCACGTCGATGAGTTCGATCGACACGACGAGGTGACCTTGCAGTTCTATGGTGGCGGTGGCACTGAGTTCGCACCCCCATTCAACTACGTCGAGTACCACGGTCTCGACCCGCATGCGCTGATCTACTTCACCGATGGGTGGGGCTACGTGTGGGGGCCGCAGTTGATCGACCAACCTGAGTACCCAGTGTTCTGGGTAACCAGCGACAGCAAGCCTCACTTCCACCAGTGCGCTGAGTTCGGTGAGGTAATCGAGGTGGCCGCCTAGTGCGGCCTCAACCCTAGGAGGATTTATGTTATATCGAGTTAACGAGCAATGGTTAAAGCGTCATGCCCGCACGATTGCGGACGCCCACAAGAAACCTGCGGATGCCGATGGCAAGCGCAGGGTGTACATGTATGGTCGGCGCATGACAATTGAAGAGGTTACAAACATTCTGTCACTTCAGCATGGTTGTGACCCCACCAAGGAAGCTATTGAAGAGGCTATGTTATGAGAATGAAAGACAAGGGATACACAACGATGGCGTATGAAGACCCGTCGCTTAACTTTTACCCCTGCGATCTGGCAGAGATACTCATTGCCAGCAACGAGGTATCGAATGAACTCACACCAATCTGCATCCAACAGTTTGGTGGGTTCGCTGAAGAGGAGTTTATCTATAACTTATTTAACTGTCCTGACAAGGCAATCGATCAGCTTCGCAGTGCAATGATAAGCCACTGCGAAGACGACCTCGTGTTGGCGACTCAAAACGAAAGGGCTTATCTAAGGTTGGAAACAGAATGTTAGAGGTATGGTTCGGGCTATCGCTCGCGTTCTTAATCTCACTCGCCGCCGTGTGCATTGGCATACTGGTGGCTGAGGAAACTGACATCAACAGAAAGGGAGACGACTATGAGTAAGGTGGGACATCTACGCACTAACAAAACCCCAGTCCGCAGTCGGATATGCCGAAGTGTGTTTGCAAACGGCGACGATGAAGACTGGTCTGCTATTATTGGGGATGCAATAGGTAAGGGGATCTTGCCTGAGGAACTATACATGCGGGATCTCGTTAGCTTTAACAAGCGGGGCTCCGCCTTTCAGGGCACAGTACGGGAGTTTCTTGCCAATGAATTACGAGCCAAACAACCTAAGCGCAAACGAGCTAAGTGATATCAAGGCGGCCATTGAGGCCGCTATTATCCACGCCAATAGACTCCAGCATCCTGTGATTCTGCGAGACAATTTAACCTCAGTTGCAATGACCTACGACAATGCGACAATGGGGGTGGAAGTAATACAACCAGACGAGACAAGGTATGCTGGAAATAGAAGGCCTTTCACCTGAAGAGACATTGATCTTACTGACACTCATCGAAGAGGATCACGGGTATCGAGCAACAATCAACGTGACCGACACCCTTTTCCAAATGGACCCAGATCGAGCGGCACTTGTGATTCATGGGTGGGTGACACTGCTAAATGATTTGATGAGCGAAATGCTCGAACACGTAGACAACGACCCGATCGATATGTATATTCACTGATGGGTGTTGTGACCCTTGACCCTCCTAGGTCAACGCCCCTGTAACCTTTGGGTTGCGGGGGCACATTAACAGAGTGGATTCCTTGCGGAAGTATTGCCCCTCCTGCTGTGAAGCATAGGGGCTTTTTTATTCCCGACTCAAAACTTTAATCAGCAAAGCAATCCTTTCCTCGCCGACCCTTCTGTCTTCAACAATGCAGTCCTGCACAACCTCGACGCCCTCAATACCATGACGCCTACGGATTCCGTTGATGGCATATCGCCACCGGATAAACCCCGTATTAGCGAGGTCACCCTTCCCGCTCCCGCCCATGACTGCACCCATATCAATTGACCGTAAAAAAACCCCAGCGCCCTGCGCTAGATTCAATAGCCTTTCCGCCTCCATGTGGTGAGCAATAGTGATCACGTCCTCAAGTAATAACCGATCAATAGTTAGCTGGTCTTTTACTTTGGCGCGCGCAAGGCCAGACTCCAACTCCTCAACATGCACATCGTGCTTGGTGTGAAGCTGGGCCGTGCCTATATCACTGAGATCAGTACCACTCTTTGTCCGTTTCATGGGGAGACCTCGTTAGCTCCGCTGGAATGTCCACGTCAACGTCTATCACCTGATCGCTGTATCGTCCGGTCGGTATGTCATATTCTATCACCGTCTTTCCTACCTGCCCCAACCACTTGAACCTGACCTTCCAGCAGTGAACCTCAACATCTCGATTCTTATTGCGGTGAACCGTGATTCCCAAGTCGGCCTTCGCAAAGAAGCTTGCCGACCCAGAGATATTCATGCCCTTTGGCACAGCGGTGCGCCCCTCCTGATCCGTAGGCATCTTAGCTGGGTGCGCGATGAACCAGATATGAATCCCCTGCGCTCTCGCAAATGCAACGAGGCGGGTCAGCATATCGTTGATGCCTTGGTGTTCGTTGTCTGCCTTCTGTGACTGGGCAATGTAGTTGTAAGGATCGATAACTAACCCCCTGACCCCCATCCTCATGACTGCTTGCTGACATCTGTCCAACACTGAATCAATTGTTGCGGCCTCACCAGTCCTCTGCTCTAAGAACATAAAGTGTTCGTGGATGTAGTCGAGGGTGCTTGATGCTTCAGCCTCACTCATCTTAGATGTTGGCCCATCAAAGAAAGGTTTACCTGCAATCTTCTCAGCCAGCTTGGCGATGTGGAGTGCGGGTGGATTCTCAAACGATGCGACTGCGAACTTCCAACCATACTTCTTGGATAGGTTAACCATTAGCTGATCAATAAATTCTGACTTGCCCGATCCGGGTATCCCAGTCACTATCGAAAGCTGTCCCTGCACCACAGTGAATAGCTTATCTATTGAGTGCATACCTGTGGATAACCCTCCGATCATTCCGTTCTGATACAACTGCTGAACTTCCTGCCGGTAATCATCAACCTGATACACGCCCTCAAGGGGTAAAGGTTCTGCGGAATCAATCATTCCTCGAACGGCGTCAATTCCGTACGCTTTTAGAACATCGTTAGCATCCTTGCAGTCATCGGGATACATGACGCTGTAGCACTTGGCCCTACCGATCCTGCGAGCCAGCTCCTCTTGCAGTGCATGGCCTGCTTCGTCGTTGTCAGTGACCAAGATAATCTTATCGCAGTCGTTGAGAACATCCTTGGCATCCCAGATGTAGTTGAACTTGATGTCTTCACTCGCATCAACCTGCTTGTTTGATACTCGTTGCGGTGCCCCGTTAGGAACCGAGACTGCGTAGACATTCTCATCGAGCACCGACGCAACGGTAAGACAATCGATCTCTCCTTCTGTAATGACGAGCGCATCCACCTGAGATGCTCGCCTTGCATTCTCAACGCCCCACAAGATGCGAGCCGCGCCGTCTTGAGTGAACCGCTTGTCCCCAATCGATCGCCACTTGACTGCCTCATCCTGCCCGTACACAAAGCCAATCGCCTCGACCTCACCAGCAAGATGCTCACCATGCTGACGGAAGTATCGCTTGCCTGTAACTACGCGGTATTTATCCTTGACTAGTGAATAGTCAATTGACCTGCGCCTAAGAAAAACATCGATGTCACTTTCGTCACTTTCTTTGGGCACGCTAATCGCCCGCACCTTGTTTTCTTTTTTCTCTTGGTACTGCTCGTAAAATGGTTGGTTGTTTTTACGTCCGCTCACATTGCAGTGGTGGCAGTAATAGATCAGATCGTTTCCTTCGAAGGTAACGCTAAGGGTTTTTTCTCCTTTCTTTTTTCTGTTTGGCGCGCACTCAGGACAGACGTAGCGCGAAGATGTTGTGACGTTCTCAAGTAAGTTCTCCAGATCAGCTGTTGACATATTATCCCCGTTGTCAGTAAAGTTAAAATCAAAAGGAATACTCCTAGATATATTAGTACTCCTAAGTATTTGAAATAATTAGAAATACTTACAGTCCTAGATGTATTCCTAGTTTCTAGGAAGCTCACGAATCAAATCCTTCACTAGCTTTTCACGACGAACACCCTGATGTTGGGCGGCTTCAATGACCCTCTTCTTGATGGCCTTTGCGTTCAGTCCAGTGATGTCACAAAGATGGTCGTGACCATCCGCTAAAAAAAATTCGAGTGCGCCCGCTCTTTCGTTATCGTTAGCATCCAGCAAGTCACGCATCGCTTGGATAACGATGCTCTCTTCCAAAGATTTTGTCATCGGCGGTCCCCACCACGATCTCCGACCTTGGGTTCTCCCTGTCGAGCCCCCAATAAATATACTTCTCTTTAACCTGACGGTCGTTGCCATAAATAAATCCTTGCATGCAGTCCAAGATCACAGACTCATCTAGGTCCGGTCTCCGCGTGGCGTAATATATTTTTATATCCACCCAGAGATCACCTTCAAGCATCTCACCCCCAAGACTGGGACACTGTGCCTTGAACATCTTCTCATACCCCAACGCCTTCGATGACTTGATAAACGCTGGACGATTTTTAATCTTAACCAGCCGCCTAGAATTTGCTTTGCTGGCTGGCTCTCCGATTATTGTGAACCATATACTTGTCATTATGCAACCCCTATTATATACTTGACATTATTCGAGCACACAGGGAATATCCCATGAGCAAGATCGGCAACTGGTTAATCGAGCTGGAGCAAAACGGAGAGGTTTATTATGACGAACAGCAACAAAGATACATTGCAGATAGAGAGCGTCCCAGTACCGGACGACTACCGAATGAAGCGGGAGAACCTGCCGGAGAACATTGCGGCAGTGCTCAAACAGATGCGGGTGGGACAAAGCTTCTTCCTCTCGACTGATGACAAAGAGCATACCGCACGCAAGTCTAGGGCGCTACGATCAAGGGTGACCCGATTGCAGAACGAGTTTCCAGAACTCCGATTTTCTATCCGACACGAGACCAAGGACGATCAAGCTGGTGTCCGCGTCTATCGTGTGGAGGACGAGTATGCCGATAAGTAACAGGTTCAACCTTCCTGATGTGGTTGTCAAAGCTTTAACCGTGGACACGTACTCTCGGGGCAACAGCGATATATCAATTACCACGCTAATTGACAGCCCGCGCATCGGCATTTTGCAAAAGGATCACGCCGAAGAGATCGAGCAGGATGCAGTAGATTTTCTTTGGAGTCGGTTCGGTACGTCTGTCCACAACATGTTCGAGAGTGCGGCAGAGGGTGACGATACTTGCATAAGCGAGGAGCGATTGTTTCATGACCTACAAGACTGGACCGTCTCTGGCGCGATAGATCTACAGCACGTCGATTCGGACGGTGTAATTGTCAGTGACTACAAGGTCACGTCTGTCTGGTCTGTTATTCATGACAAGGTGGAGTGGCACCGACAGCTTAACTGCTACGCTTGGCTCGTGCGACACGCTAAACAATTACCTGTCAAAAGCTTAAGGATCATTGCGATTCTTCGTGACTGGCAGAGACGTAAGGCAGAAGAGGGCGGCAACTATCCTGAGTCTCCAATCATGATCGTGGAAATTCCGCTTTGGTCTACTAAAGAGCAGGACAGATACGTGGATACGCGAGTGAGAATGCACCAGTCAGCACACGGCGGCTGGGCATTTGATAACGAGCTTCCGTTTTGTTCGGAGAGCGAGCGATGGGTTAAGCCAACAACCTATGCCGTTAAGAAGAAGGGCAGGATTCGCGCAATCAAACTGCATAACAACGCTGAAGATGCCATCCGGCACTCTGAACAGCTTGGTGAAGGTCACTCCGTTGAGGAGCGCACGGGTAGCGCCACTAGGTGTGAACAAAACTGGTGTCGAGTTGCTCAGTGGTGCGATCAGTACAAGGGGGGAGAGAATGCTTAGTCAGAACAGTATAGACATCAAGATGATTTCTATATTCCAGCTTACAAAAATCGACGGACTGTCCGCTCACATTGACAATACAAACGCAATTGCTTTTACGTTTCTGCACAGGGGACTACGCAAGCCGCTCATTAGAATGCCGATTATTTTATTTGAGAAGCTAGAGCCTATCGAAATTAGAGGTAGCCTAGAGAGGGCGTTGACAACTGGCTACGACATCGACGGCAAGGGATTACGCATCGATCTAAGTGGATTCAAGAAAGACCCGTTTTCATCACAAAACTAGGAGGCTGTATGTCAGCACACAAAACCTTGGTGCAAGCGCTCGCGCACGCACAATCAGAGATGAGTCACGCAACACTGGACGAGGTAAACCCTCAGTTTAAATCTAAGTTTGCGTCACTTAAGTCAGTCATCGACGCGGTGAAGCCAGCGCTTAACAATCATGGCGTTTGGTTTATGCAGAAATCTGTACCTATTGACAACGGTATTGCTATTGAGACCGTGTTCTATGGGTATGGCGAGGAGATTGCAACCGGACCTGTACCTGT
>Ga0070751_1002372_pt1 | contig 10795 bp, 11 predicted proteins | sample VirMetDEL_Aug_28_FD_78514 | JGI IMG/M metagenome (GOLD analysis project Ga0070751, IMG submission 78514) | Aqueous microbial communities from the Delaware River and Bay under freshwater to marine salinity gradient to study organic matter... | ecosystem: Environmental > Aquatic > Marine > Coastal... | reverse complement strand
TTAAATTTTAATTGAGGATTTGCTGAAGGTATGATCCACCATAAAGTGTAATCTCCATAGTATTGATTAGCTAAGAGATCATATCTGTCTCCTCGTTGAACTATAACATAAAAGTCATTATCTCTAAAAGGAATTTCAGGGTATCTTACAGTAGTGTAAGATGTAATTCCTTTTTGATTTCTAAATGTTGGTATGTTACTATATCTGTTCATTAAAGATTTTTTAAATTTAGGATGTTATAGTATCATCATAAGATATAAATGTCGAATTACTAGACATAATACCATTATTGTTATCCGCAATAGGAATAAATGAAAAGCCACTTACTTTAATAGCTTTAGGTAATTGATTACCCGAAGTATTTTCCCCATTTCCTCCTATATCAAACCCAGCATCAAATATGGGAGATAATGAAAAACCTTCAATAATTCCCGGAACGTTATTAAGATAATCTCCAAATGTAAGTCTAACAAAATTCCCACGCATATGACCACCATCGCTGTAATTTGAGGCTATACTTTGGATTAAATTGTTTAATTTAGTATATATAGGACCTATTTGATCAGGAGTGTGGGCTACTACAGTAAATCCTAGTCCTATTTTTCTAGTAAACCCTCCATATTTGTATAAGGGATATCCTCTACCTACATACTCGTATTTATTGTAATTTGCCCCTATACTATCATTAAAACTGTCTACATAAGCTTGAAAAGAAAGATATTTTTGGTTTAAATTATTAGAAGTAGAAGGAGGAGCAATAAATTGCATATAAAATTTAAACAGTTGATTAGTAGGAGCTTCTTCACTTAAAGAAGCCTCGTTTAATGTTTTGGTATTTAATTTACTAAATTTATCATCTCCAAGATTCTCAAAGCTACCGCTACCGTAGCGATATCTTGTAAAATTAGGGTTAGCTTTATATTCTTTAACAGGATCCCCATTATCATTTTTAATAACATATGTTAAAGGATCACCATTTAATTTTTTATAAGCAGTTTTTAATGTTTTAGTAGTTGTAGCTCTTTTAGTTCTAGTAAATCCTATTCCTCCTATAGATCCAGGACCTCCGGTATAAGATAATATAAAATTAGGATTAGAGGCTACTAAAGGATTTTTAGGTTTTACATCTTCTTCAGGAAGAAAATTTATTTTAGTATTATATAAATCAACTAATCTATTTTTAGTAAAATCTTCATCGTTAAATCCTTTAACTACATCTTCATATCGAATTAAACCCCCAAGGGAAACTAAGTTTTGAGCAAAATTTCCTAAGAAACTGTCACTGTTACTTTGAACAATTTTACCTTCAGTAACTCCTGCTAAAGGAGATAGGGGATTTAGTCCTAAAAAATTTAAGTGAAGACCTCCTATACCTGCTACAGATTGAGCAAGAGTAGAAGTAGGAGCATAAACTCCTTGGTTAATTAACCCCCCAGCATATCCCATATTATTTCGAGTAGATTCGGTTTTTACAGAAGTTGCTGAAAGTAGATTTTGATTAGTTATAAAACTTAAACCTTTAGTAGTAGCAAATAATTGAGTTAATCTAGAAACATCATCTAAGCCTGATTGGAGAGCTCCTTGTCTTAAAAGAAAATCTAGTGTGGCACCAGAGGTTTCTCCTTCGGGTATGGTTTTAGTAATAAAAGGTTCTTTACTACTTCCCAAACCACGTCTATCAAGTCCATATTTTAGGGACTTAAGATCTGTTTTAAGATCAATTAATGCCATTTATTAGAATGAAACTCCTTCAGGTAAGTTATCTGAGTATTTCCCCTTAGAGAAGGTATTATTTAATGTTCCATATTTAGGATCATTTAAAGCTCCATTAGGAGGAGTACCATTTAAATCTAAATCAGAAGGACTAGGTTTAAGTTTTAAAAAAGGATTAGGGAATTGTACATTAGGATTTCCGTTTATAGAAAATTCATTATGTAATCCAGATTGTTTTGTTGTTGATCCAATAGGTGATGATTGAGGTTGAGGACTAGATAGTGTAGAGCCTCCTTGATTGTATTTGTCTAATAGTGCCATGATTATTTTTTATTTATAAATATTAAAAATTATTGTAATTTATATGAACCTACATTTAATGCTGTTCCTACTTTTGTAGAATCTAACATAACAACTCCTTCTTTATTTAAAATAGCACTTAAAGTAGCATTCATATTATTCATTTGTTCTATTAAAGGTGTTATATCAATTGTAGAAGAAGATTTTTCACCTTTATTTTTTAAAGCATTAGATATTCCGGGGGCTGCTATTACATCATCATTATTTGATAATTCGAATAATCCTCCTTCTTTAGTAGATATTTGGGTTTTACCATCGGCAGGAGAAATCAGGTCACCCGCACCTTGTGGCTCTTTTGGTTGCATAGCTTTTATAGCAGCATAGCCTGCAGCGGCTGCTGCTACTGCTATTGCTACCCCTACACCAAAAGTAACTGCAGCATTTGTAGCTAAAGCAGTCGTCATACCTACTAATCGAGCTGCATTTTCTATAACAATTCTACCTATATTTTTAAGTATACCAGCTCCTTGAGCTATAATTGACCCTAATTTAGTTTCTTCTATAGCAGCTCCAAATGCGCTTAGAGCATTCATTCCTTTCATTCGGGCTTCTTGGAATACCAGAGCCATCTTTTGAAGAGCCTGTATGGCTAATATACTTTTTTGTAGCCCATATATAGTAAGTACAATACCTGCAATAGACCCTAATATTTGCTGAGTAGTACTTAGTTCAGAAAACTGTCCTGTAATTATACCTCCTATACCTGCAAAAGTATCAAATATAGGAGTAAGAAGAATTCCAACAAGTTCTACAGCAGGTATTAAAAGATCTACAAGTTGTGTAACTATATTTCCTAAAGGTTGTGCTATTTCAATAAAAATATCTTGCATCTTTTTTGTAGCCATATTAAGTTTGTTTTGATGATCTTGAGATGCAAATTGTTGGGCGAGTTTTTCATCACCTAATCTTTTAATTGCTTCTTCTTGTCCGTAAGTTTTAACTAACTCATCATATTTTGCTCTAGCTCCTTCTAAGTCTGAAACTCCTACTTTTTGAAGGGCTTCTCTTTCTATTAAAGAAGCAGCAAGGGCTTCTCTTTCCATCCCCATTGCTTTAGCTAATGCTTCTTGTGCAAGAACACTCATTTCACCAAACTCAGCAGCTGATCCTACTTGTTCAAGTACTGCAGCAGCAGCTTCCCCTGTTTTACCTTGTAAAGCTAAATATCTAGCCTGTTCTAAGTTGAGTTCTTTACCAGTTAAGAGTTCTGCTTCTAATTCAGCTTCAATAGAAGATTGAAAATCCAATAAACTATTTGATATGCCTGCAGCTTGATCCATAGTTATACCAAATTGTCGGGCTTGGAATACATTTTGGGCTAAAGCTTTTCCTTGTCTACCTAAAGATAATGTAGTAGCAGCATTTACATTGGCTATATCTTCTATAAGTGTTTTTTCATTTAAAGCTAATTTATTAACTGTGTTAAGAGCTTTTACCGTACCTAACATTTCAGCAGTATTATCAGATAAATCACCCCCTGTAGATTGAGTAATTTTAGCTAATTTGGCCATAGCTTCAGGAGCGTATCCAGCTTGTTCAGTAAGTTTTACAAAATCTGCTGTAAGTTCGGTACTTAATGTAGTACTAGTTCCAAATGCATTATTTAGCTCATTTTGAGCCTTTACCATGTTTTCAGTATTTAAAGCTCCATCTCCCGATTCTCTAGCAAATGCATTCATTTCTGAGGTAAGCTTACTAGATTCTTTGTAGCTTATCCCTAAATTTTTAGCTGTTTGGCCTGATAATTCATCTATTTTAAATAAAGCTTTAACAATCCCCCCAATACTAAATAATAGTATGTCCGTGGGTTTTATTGCTCCTATTATGTTTTTTGTAATGTTTTTAAAAGCTCCACCAATTCCGCTTCCTTCAACTTTAGCCTGTGCTAATCCCTTTGTAAAGAGTTGGGTAGTCTTCGCCCCCATACCTAATTTTGTAAGAATCCCTCCAAATCCCCCTAAAAGTTCACCTGCTAAACCTAATTGTTCTTGCATCTCATCATTTTGGGATTGAAGAGATTCAAAAATTCCCTCATTAGTTTTTAGTTGTGCTTCTAATTCGACAATTTCTTTTTCCTCAAGTACAACACTATTTCTTTTTAATTGCTCAATTTTTCTAAGTATAGTTGTTCTTTCTGATTGTGCCTTTGCAATTTCTTTTGCAATATCTTTAGAAGCATCCTGACCTTTATTTATTTTTTGAATAATTTTTTCTTGTGCTGCCGCAGATTTACTAACTGAAGAAATTGCATTGCCTAGATCTTTTTCGAAGGATTGAGCTACTTTTTTAGTAGTATCATCCATCATCTCTAATTGAATGTTAATATCTTTAGAAAGAGAGGCACCTATACTTGTTAAAGCTTCTTCAACAAAAGAAAGTTCTTCTTTAAGCTTTTGAACATTTTCTTCATTTATAGCCATACTAATAAATATTTAAAGATTTAATTTTTATTAAGATAAGGTCTTATATGAAGGAATTTTAGGAGAAGTGTTAACAAATTGGGGTTTGTTAATTTTTCCAGAAGAATCTACCAAAGTACTAGTTCCATTTTTATTTACTTTATTAACTTCTTGTTGTTCTTTTTTATAGAAATCTTGGATTTCTTTAAAAGTAAAACGCCTTAGCCATATAGGCATATTATATACATCACCCCAAGAATATCCCCCTTTACCATGAAAAACAATTTCATGGATCTGTTTAAATAAATTATGGCGAATTTGAGGAATTAAATTAGAAGTCAGGCCAAAAAAAGCTAATCCCAATAGGGATAGTAATCTCCTGGTTACTATTTGTGATATAGGTTAAATCTACATCAGGTTGAACTTTTTTTACGTGTGTTCTAAGGGATCTGGAGTCTCTAGCTAATAATCCATTATCTACAAAACTACGAATTATTTTGGGTTCTGTTTCACCATTAACAGAGGTAATTATGTGTTTAAGTCTTGTAGATAATTCAGGAGATGCTTGTTTATTTATTTTTTTTAAACCTTTTATCTCTTTTTCAATTTTAGCTTCATCATGCCCATTTAAAATTTTAAAAGTAATATCTATATTACTATGGGGTAAAGTATAAGGAAAATTATTACCTTCTAAAAAGGAAGATTCGTCAATTTCTTTGTTTTCTAAGATTGATAAATCAACGTCATAAGATTCCCCCATGTAGGAAAATGAGTAGTCTTTACCATATCCTAAAACACGGGTAGCAATTAATACAGCATTTTTATCTCCTACAATTAAATCTTTAATGTTGATTTTGCTAACTATTACAGATTTTAAAAGTTCATCCAACACTACACCTCGTTCTATATAAGATTGATTTGTAAGTATATCTTCCTCTTTAGCAGTCATATACTTAATTTCGACTTTTCCTTCTCTTAAAGGATGGCCTTCAGGATAAACTAAACCTTTTGAAGGCAATTCTACCATTTCGGTAGGTAATGTAAATTCACTCATTTATTAATAACTTTATTTGTTTGATATAAATATATAGAAAAAAAGAAAAGGCATGCGTTAACATGCCTTTCTTTTATAATATTTAGCTTGTATTAGAAGTTCAACACACAAAAATCAGGTTGTACTGTCATTGAAATTTCAACAGCACCCTCATTATCGTAATTGTAGTCACCAAATGATGCCTCAGTAATAAATGCACCTTTAATGATCCATTCAGAAACTACATCACCAACAGGACCCAAAACGTTTACTGTTAAGTCTTTCTTGTAGAAATCTGAGTAACCATCTCTACCTGTTACTGATTCGTGGTGTAATCTTACCCATTCCATTACTGATTGAGCACCAGAAGGTGTAATAGCATCAAATAATGTCATTGCTATTGTGCCCCAAGTGGTTTTACCTTTAATGTTTCTTTGAATGTTAATGTGGTTTAAATTTACAGTTCCTTGTGATACTGTTACTGCACCCATTCCTTTAATAAGATAAGCGGGGAACCCATCTACATACAAAACAAATCTATTCTGTTGTTTTGGTTCAAATTGGGTAAAAAATATTTCGTTTGGATCTAATACTGCCATTGTTATGTTTGTTAATAAATATTACAATTTCTATTTTTTATTATGCTGGGAATTCAGCTCCAGTTGGTAAGACGTTGAAATCTAAAATTATAAATTCAGCTGTTCTTGTTGGTTGTAAGAATATCTGACCTACTAATTGATTTTGATCTATTACATCTGGGGTGTTATTTGAATCATCCATTACTACCTTAAATGCGTAAACACCTTGTCTTTGTTGTACGCTTTCGAGGTATGGGTTTACTTGAGCTAAGAAGCTATTTCTTGTAGCAATTGAATTTTGTTCAAATACTAAATTATTAGCAACTTGACTAATGTAACTCTTAAGAGCAATTAACAATCTTCTAACATTTACACGATCAAGTGCAGATGCTTGCTTTTGTAATGTCTTTTGACCAAATACTACAGTTCCATTTGCAGGGAAATTAGCAATTGGGTTTACATTAGCTTCATATAGAGTATCTCTATCAGCTCTTTGTAATTTTCTTTCTGGTCTAACTACTGTACTTAATCCTCCTCTATTAATACCTGCAGGTGCAAACCATGGTTCTGCAGCATTATCATTAAAAGCATATACACCTGGGATTAAGGTAGATGCAGGGAGCCAATTTAATTTTCCTGTGTTAGGATTAGTTGATTGAACCCAAGGCCAGTAAGTAGCAGCATAACTTGAATTTAAAGCACTTGCGGCATTAACTGTTGAATTAATAGTTGCACCATAATCTTCAACATCTAATACTACAAGAGCATCTCCTCTATTTTGAGTGTTTGCAATTAATGTATTTAATACTCCAGCATGGGTTCCAAAGCTATGAATTAATCCAGGAGTAGTAATTACATTATACTGATAATCATCTTTATTTTTTAATAAATCAATAGCAACACTATAATCACTTGCTACTAAACCTTGAGTATTAGTATTACTTATATTTTCATAGAATAATGCCGGGGCACTTCCTGTAGCTTCTCCTACTCCATTTTTAAAGGATCCACTTTGGATTATTGGAATTGAAGATGTATAAGCAGATTTAGCAACACCATTATTGTCAAAATAATTAGGTGTTAAGTTATTTACTTGAGAAACATAAACATATCTACTAACATTTGGATATTCTCCTATAGTTTGAATATAATTGTTTCCATCACTATCGGTTGTAACTTGTTGATATGTGTTACCTATTCTTCTTGATACAAAATTTTCTGATTCAGGATCTAAAGATAAGTTAGTAAAGGTTTCTAAAACTACTTTTTCATTAGTAATATCATCACCTCTTCTAATATTAAGAGTAAATGTGCCTGATCCTGTGTTAGAAGTAGTAATTTCCCATCTTAAATTATCTACAGTACCATTTGCTAGGGCACCAGTAGAATCTTCAGACCCTGTGCTATTCATAATAGCTCCTTCTGAAATGGTTTTTAATACTAAAGTATTTTGTCCACTAATACTATCAACTCCTCCTTCAAGAGTTTGGAATGGAGTATTGACTCCTACTAACATATTAAGTAATGAACCTGTAGTTAAAGTAATTACATTACCTGCAGTACCATTAAATGAAGCAGAAATTTCTAATACATCACCGGTATAAGAAGCACTAAAGTATGCAGAGCTTGATTCATTAATTTCAGCAACTAAACCACTTAAATTAGTACCTGCATCATCGTATACAAAAATATTACTACCAGGAATATCAACACCTGTCGATGAAGAAATAAAGTAATAATTTATAGCTCCATATGAAAGTCCTAAACCTATACCATCTCCCCCATTATCAAAGGTAAATGAACCTGTTGCTGGTGCTCCTTCTACAGTTACTATACTATTTTGAATATCATCACTAATAGCAGGGTCAAAATCTCCATTTGTTACTCTAGTTACTAATAATGAATTACCTCCATTTTGGAAGTAATTATATACTGAAATTGAAGTTAAGAATGAATATGTTTGGCTACCACTAATTAAAGTAGCACCAAATATATTTTCAAATTGACTATAAGAAGTAACTACAGTTGGAATTTCAACAGGACCTTTAACAGTAGGGCCTATAATTGCTGCTCCTACCACTACAGGTTGTTGTGTAATAAATGACTGGTCGTTTTCTCTTGTAAATACTCCAGGTGATATTATTTGTTCTGCCATTTTATTTGTTATTAATTTTATTCAGTTTTTGTAAACGTACCAGATTCTAAATCTATTGTACCGTTTCCATATTTTTGTGTTAATTCGTTTCCTGTTGTTAATTCTTGTTCACGTAACTTATTTAAAGTTTCTACTAGTTGATCTTTTTGTAATTCTAATATCTGCATTTGATATTCTAATTGACCAAATTGAGTAACTAGAGTTTGTTGATCTGACTGTAACTTTTTGAGAAAATTTAACTCATCTTGGGATAACTTAAGTTGTTCACTCATTTTTTATAAATATTAAATTTTTTATTAAAACGTATTTTGATATAAATATTAATTTTTTTTTAAAAAGTATCAGTATCTGTATTTTGAGGATTATTTGAATCAATTTGGTTTTGATCTACCTGATCAAAATTAGAAACCGTTTCTTGTTGTATAATAATTTGACCTGGGCTAAAACGTTTTTTGTCGATTGTAAGGTCTTTTTGTGGGATATCTGGTATAATGTAACCCTTTAAATTAATATCAAAATTGGCTCTAACAGTACGTTCTGAGCCTTGGTTGAGTTCAGTAACTGTAGTGAAAGAGTCAATATCTGCTTTAAATTTAAATCTTTCAGGATTACCCCAGTATGAATTAGCAGCATAATTTATAGCTTCAACTATTTTATTAAGTTGTTCTACATAATAGGTATAAATCATACAACTATAAGTCATAGTAACATAATCGGGTACTACTACAGTATGGTATTCTTTAACAGGTTTTCTGTTATTTAAAATATTAAATTTATCGTAAGTATTTTGTTTATTATATAATGTTTGAGTATAAGCTACATTTACAGGACGATTAGCATCTATTTTATTATATAAACCCTTAACAGGAGTTATAGTATTACGTTTGAACATAATCATAGGAGCCATAATAGCACCTTTTTGGTCTCTCATAAACCCATCACGTTGTACTGATTTCCATCTTTCAGGAGCACCATACATTACAGGTACTTCAATACGTTGCCCGTTTTGAATTACAAAAGGTTTAATTACGTTTTTAAAATAATAAACAATAGACTCGTCTATATCTTTAATCCCTATAGAAAAAGGTTTAGTTGTGTCTCCTTTATAAGAAGTTTTATTTCCCCTATTTAGATCTTGGCTTTGGTTAGGATTTCCCCTTTGGGTATCGTAAGGTTCGATAAACCCATTAGCTATCTCAGCTTGTGTTTTTGGTACGGGTATTCTTCCTTTTGTTGCCATTATAATCTTTCTCTAGTTATACCAGGTTTATCACCAGGAATATAATTGGTTTTACAAATAATTGAGTAGTTAGAACCAAATTGTTCTAACCCTGGGTTGAGTGGGTTTTGGTTGTAAGGATAGTCAGGATTTTTACCTAAAATATATTGATTGGCATTAGTAGAATTAACTTCGTAATATCCACCGTAATATAAAATTATATCACCTACCTCAGGAACTACATTAGCATCAATTAAATCTTCTCTTAAGAATTTGAAATCAATACCCCACTTAAAGTCAACACCCATATCACTTTCAGGATATTCTTGATCTTGTCTTTCAACTAAACAATTAAACAATGTAGGGCCATCATAGTAAGCTCCATCAGCCGCTTCACCGTATATGTTTATTGTTGTTTTTTCTAAAACATATTTGTAAAAAGCACATTCTTGGGTAACAACATCCCCCAACAATTCTCTATTAATTGTTGTAAATAAGTTAATGTCTCTTTGTCGTCCAAATAATGCGCACATAATTAAGTGTTTTTAAATTTCCAAATAAATCCTCCTGCACTTTTAGTTTTTCCGTTACAACAAGAATTAATATTAGGTTGAGGTATGTTTAAAACTTTAGAAGCTTCTTTTCCACTTAACCACTCTGTGAGGAAATTACCACTTTTATCAAATTGAAGAATAGGTTTAGATTTTGCTTTAATTACAGAATTAACATGAAAAGTTCTAGATATTCCTTTGTCTGATCTAATTTTGGTTCTTTTTTGGGGGGTGCCTTTTTTTGATTTGCTTATTTTTTTACAATGTTCTTTAGAAAGTTTTTTACCTTTTAACCAATAATTAGATCTTCCTTTATGGCATAACCTTTTTTTAAGTTTAGTTTCTTCACTATCATAGGACCCAAATCCCCTTCCTAATCTATTATTCAAATGTTTATTTGATAACACATCAAAAAATTCTCCCCAATAAATTTCTTTTTTATCTAATTCTTTTTCAATGCATTCCTCAATTATTTCAAATTTATGGCTAGTGGGACCATATTTTTTAAGGGAATTATATAAACTAGGCTGATCCTTGCAATTTAATAATTTATATTTATTCCATCTACCTTCAATATTAGTAGATTGGCCTATATAAATTCTCCCATTAGGGTTTGTTATTTTGTAAATTCCAACCATTTTAGCCAATAAAAATAGTATATGGGACTGCACTTAAATCTTTTTGTATAAACTCAGAATTTGCTGCTTTCTTTTCTAATAACTTATTACGAGATGTTTCATCAAGGTATGCCCTTAATCTTTCAATTAAAGCGGTTTTTTCAGAAGTA
>Ga0070751_1002366_pt1 | contig 10809 bp, 8 predicted proteins | sample VirMetDEL_Aug_28_FD_78514 | JGI IMG/M metagenome (GOLD analysis project Ga0070751, IMG submission 78514) | Aqueous microbial communities from the Delaware River and Bay under freshwater to marine salinity gradient to study organic matter... | ecosystem: Environmental > Aquatic > Marine > Coastal ... | reverse complement strand
GATTAACGAGGATATTAACTCATCTATCGGCTACTTTAACATTGGAGAATACATTGGTGACCCACGATTAGTCTCATCTTCTGCAGAAACCTATCCTGCTTTAGATGCTTTAAGAAATCAATACTTTGAAAAATATACCCACAATTATAACATTTGGGACTATATTAGATTGATTAGATATTACGATAATGCTTTGTTCAAAATGGTTAAGGATTTTGTTCCTGCTAGAACATCATTAGCAACTGGTATTGTAATCAAACAACATATTTTAGAAAGAAACAAATACCCAGTTCCTCAAGTAAACACACATGCTACAACTTCATTTTACGGAAGTGGATCCGAACCTGATCCTATAGCTTGGAATACTCCTTTTGTTTTCCAAGACCAAATTATCACAGGTTCATCAATCGTAATGAATTCGGTAACAGGTTCAAACGGAGGTGTAATGCCTAATTTGAATGGAAACGTATCGGCAAGTAGCCCGGGATTTGAATTTTCCCCAATTACCCAAAGTTGGTCAGGAATTAACGATACTATTACAGGTCCTGTTGCTTATACTTCATCAACCCAACACGAGTTTTTTGATGGTGAATTAAGTGGATCAGTATTAATTGTAACAAATGGTGAATTAAATCCTGGATGTGATCCTATTAAAACAGCAAACACCACAGAAACCCTTTATGATGTTTCTGGTAGTTTAGCAAATTCAATAGCTGCTTTTGAATTTATCGCTCAATATGCAGCTAGTGGAACGGGTGAAGTTCAATTGTGGTTTAATACAACTAAAGGTCCTTATATTCCTGTTGGTCTAGGACCTGATTACTCAAGATACGATTACCAAATTACTGGTTTAGCAATTACTATCCCAAATTCTAAAAATGGTACAGACGTTTCTGATATCATTCCTAACGTACAAGAAATTATTTTAGATACTAATTTTATAACTACTAATTTTAATAGAACAGGAGCTTGGAATCCTCAACCATCTATTACATTATCAAATCCTGGTGATCTTAAACTAAGAGTATTATCGGTTCAATTAAAACAGGCCTACCCTGGAGGATCTACAGGTAATTATTACTACTTTATTCAAACCGAGCCCTCAACCTTAACAGTACATGCTACTCAAAATGTGGTAAGTGCAATTCCTCCATTCACTACAGGATCTATTACTATTGCTAATAAAGCAGATATAACAACAGTTTTCGAACCATACGTAACTCCGGCATTCCAAAATAGTGATTGTAATGTTATTATCAATAATGCGGTAGCACCTAGAGAAGATTTATTCTTCTATGATGTTGATTATACATCAAATGCTATTGTTGCTGTTAACACTCAACAAATTTTATCCCAAAGTGCTACCCCAGCTCCAGTTCAATACTCGAACTATACTTTAGCTCGCCAAACATATCCTAGATATTTTGGTAGTAAAAATACTGGTTTGTATCTAAACAAATACTCACCCTCAGGATCTGTTTACACAGATGGCAATGTTACTGGCTCAATTTGGGGAGGTGACCAATCATTTGGTAAAACTGCAGTAATTGAACAATATGGAGATTATGGTATTGTATATGATGGTTCAACTGTAGGTGATTTATTAAACTTTGGCCCTAACAGCATTGCATTAAACGCTGTAGTGATGATTGATAAGAATGGAAACTTAATCCAACCAAAATCAAATGCACCTTACTATTGGAATGGTGTTAGCGCTTTTGGTGGAGGAAACAATCTTCAAGTAACAGTTTATTCCTCCGAATCTGTAAGCAACCAAACTCTAGCTCAACTTCAACAACCTCAAAAATCGTTAAGTGCTTTTACGTATTTAAACACTAACCTAACCACAGCATCAGGATCAACAGATGGTTCGATTTATAATGGAGTATATTGGAACCATTCAGGTAGTTTAATATTTACAGATAGTAAAAATAATGTAGGTAGTAACTTAAACCCAGGTTCAGGAAATTCATATTTTACTAAAGGAGCAAGCTCTCCTACAGTATTAACTGCCTCTAACGGTTTATCTGCTTTCTTTAAAGATAATGCAAGTGGTTCACGTTATTGGGAACAACTGTATCAATCAACCCCTCCTGTTCGTGGTGGATATGATAATCCAACTCGTAATATTAATCCAAGAATTGGACAGAAAATTTATTTTTCAAACCTACAAAATGAATTTACAATTACAAACATCGAAAGTAGTGGTTCAACAGGAGCATCAGGATATGTTTGGTTGATTCATTTAGATAAGAGTATGGCTTCATTATCATCTCAGGATTTGAATAAATTCATTTTTATGAATTATGAAACAGATACGAGTAAAATTTATATTGAATCTGAACTAAGCGGGTCTGCCGTAGGAAAGGGTCTTATATTGAACGACAATGTCTCTGATGAATTTAGAGGTAGTTTAGATTCAACCGTAGATTATTTGCGTAGAAACAATATACTTTAAAGAAAAATTTGAATTAACATATTTATAATAAAAAATAATCATTAAGAAATGGGATATTTAAACAATAATGTAGTAACCGTCGATGCTATCTTGACAACAAAAGGTAGAGAGTTACTAGCACAAAATAACGGTACATTCCGTATCACACAATTCGCTTTAGCAGACGACGAGATCGATTATACTCTTTATAATCCAAATCACCCATCTGGTTCTGCTTATTATGGGGAAGCTCTCCAAAACATGCCTTTACTTGAAGCATTCCCTCAGGAAACTCAAGTAATGAAGTACAAATTAACTACTTTACCTCGTGGTACTGCTAAGTTACCTATCCTAGATTTAGGTACTGAAGCTATTACAATTAAACAAGGAGCCGCATTAGCTCTCACTCCTCAAACATTAAACTACTTGGGTGGAAACACAGCAGAAACAGCAGGTTACACAGCTACTATTTCTGATGTTCGTTTGATGTCAACGTTTGAAGGTGTTGGTATCAATACCCCACAAGTTCAAGCTCTTAATTCAACCACTACTGTAGGTACAAACGTATCTAAAACAGTTGTTGGTACTACAATTAATATGAGAGCCACTACAATTAATACTCTATTTGGTTCAAATAATGCATTATATGCTACTTTGACAGTAATAGGTAATGACAGTGGTGCTAGATTAACTATTCCTATCACAGTAACTAAAGTATCCTAAAATATAGACTATGTCATTTAATAGATTAGAAGCCGACGATTTCGTAGTATCAGCTGATTCAATTTCAGCTACACTATGGTCTGGAGGTCAACCAACATTATCAACACTCTATACATCATCAACACAAGCTGCTGGTTCCTCAGGTAATTATTACTTGAATACTTACCAAACTGCTTCCACAGATGATAATGCTGCTGTTCAATTTGCAATCGCTTATGGTAACTCAGCAGGTTCAGGTAGCCAAGTATATAATGTTCAAGTTGATGGTAAATCTCCAACATCTACAATTTATGGTCAATACCAAAACTTAGTATTAGGAGACGAAAATACTGATTTCGTATTCGGTAACATTACCTCATCAGAATTCTTTGCACTTTCTGTTGATAGAGCTAGATATAAAGAAAAAATCTTCCTCCAATCAATGACATTGGGTATAAGAGGGACATCAAACCAAATCTCATTGACTGATAACAGTGCATACGTTTCTTCAGTCCAATTTAATGAGGCCGGTAGAGTATTCCAGTTGATCTCAGGTTCACAAGGTGTTAAAGATACATCTAAAAATGCTGATGGATACACAGTAGCATCTGGTTCTTATGGATGGTTATTACCGGACATTGGAGTTGTTTTATTGAATCCACATGCTTTAAAAGCATCATCTGCTGATGGTGGTATTGCATTTGCTTTTAGTGGATCTTCATTCTCTGGTTCATTAAGTTATAATACAAGTAATAACGCTAACGCTTATTTATACTCAGCAATTAGCGCATCTATGATCCAACCTAATGCCATTGGATTTAGATTAAATTCAGAAGAGACTATCTCTTCGGATTATATCTTTGTAAGACCTAGAAGCTCAGAATTCAACTATTCAGAAAATCCATCATTCATCTCAGGTTCAACTGGTGAGATTGTATTTGATTCATTTATTAACAACCCTCAAACGTACATCACAACTGTAGGTTTATATAACGATACAAACGAGTTATTAGCTGTAGCTAAATTGTCAAGACCTTTAGTTAAAGATTTTACTAAAGAGGCATTAATCCGCGTTAAGCTAGACTTCTAATGAATGAGCGCCTACAAACAATTTTTAGCATCAGACATTATAGTAACCCCCTTCGAGGTTAGTAAAGGCTTTTCTTATATAGGAGCAGCTCAACTAACTGGCTCTAACGGTGGTGTTGATAGATTTTTAGGAGTAAATGTGGATGGGTTATTTAACCCATCTACTGACCCTACTACCGGTGAAATTTCAACTCAATACCAAAGATTAGTTTATGGTTCAATTAAAGAGTTATATTACTCAAATTATTTAAGCTCGTCTTACGGAGACAAAGTAACTACAGCAAGTTTAGTTCCTGGCGCCGATGAAGCAGGTGATTCATATGTAGGACCTATTCAATCTTCAGGTAAATATGAAAATTATCTTCAAACAAATTTAACATTTGCTAGATTTTTCCCAACATCATCTAATGCTACTGTTGGTGTAATCTCAGTTCCTTCAGGATTATTTGGTAATTACATTCAACCTAAATCATTCATCCTTACCTCCGAGAGTGGAAGTATTCAAGATGATGGTGAAGGTAATCTTATCAATAGTAGTACTGGTACTATTTGTGGTAACATATTTTACTATCATGGAATTGCTGTTTTAACTACTGATGGTGTAGGAGGAAGTGGAGGATATGGATTTGCTACTTACGGAAGTAGTACCTATGGATCAACTACAACAGCCGAATTTATTCAAAACTTTGTAGAATCAAAAAATACTACTTTAGCATTTTCATCCTCACTAACAATATTTGAAACCCAATACAAGTGTACTATTAGAGATAATGAATATAATTTTACTCTAAACCCATCAGTATCTTCAGGTAGTACTGAAATTAGTAGTCCAATTGGTACATTCTATACTCCGGGTCAATATTTAAATGATTTTGCAACAGGTTCTTATTTCTCACCTTATATTACAACAGTAGGATTATATGATGATGATTACAATTTATTAGCAGTTGGTAAATTATCTCAACCATTACCCATCAGCCCTACAACAGATACTACAGTATTAATTAACATAGACAAGTAATGTGGTTATACAAAAACGAAGAGATTAAATCTCTAGAGGATTTCCCTCCTTCAACTTTTGGGTTTACTTATAGAGTAACCCATATCCCTACTGGTAAAATGTATATTGGTAAAAAAGTACTCCAATTTACTCGCAAAGCTAGATTAACCAAAAAAGATTTAGCCATTTACGAGGGACAACCAGGTCGCAAACCAACATACAAACAAGTAGTTAAAGAATCCGATTGGAAAACATATTATGGTTCTAATAAAGAATTACTAGAGTTACTTAAAAACGAACCTAAAGAAAATTTCAAACGTGAAATTCTAACTTTGGCTTCCACAAAAAAGTTATTAACTTACGAGGAAACAAAAGCATTGTTTTTATATAGTGTATTAGAAAAACCCGAAGAATATTTTAACGATAACATTTTAGGTAAATTTTATACCAAAGACTTGGAAAGCAGATAGTCTGTTCGTATATTAAAGGTTATATGGTAAATCAATCTCTGGTCGCACTGACTAATTCGGTGCTAGGTACTGGCAAATCAACAGCAAGGGGCAATAGAGCATATCAATGCCCTTATTGCAACCACCATAAACCTAAGTTAGAAATTAATTTTACCGAAAATAAAAAAGGTGAACACCCTTGGCATTGTTGGGTTTGTGATAAAAAAGGTAAAAAACTATATCAAGTATTTAAACAAGTAGAAGCTTCACCTGAAAAAATGGCCGAATTAAGAGCCATTGTAAAGTATGTTGGTCCTGATACTGATATTAGAGTTGAAACTAAAGTTGCTTTACCTAAAGAATTCAAAACATTTGATACTCTAACCAAAGCGGATATTGAAGGACGCCAAGCATTAGCTTACCTCAAATCCAGAGGCATTACTCAAAACGACATTCTAAAATATAACATAGGTTATTGTGCTGGAGGTCAATATGCTAAAATGGTTATTATACCTTCATATGATGAGAATGGATCTCTCAATTATTTTACTGGCCGCTCATTTGAAAAAGATCCTTATGTAAAATATAGAAACCCTTCAGTATCAAGAGATATTATTCCATTTGAATTGTTTATCAATTGGGATACACCACTTGTATTGTGTGAAGGACCATTTGATGCGTTGGCCATAAAGCGCAACGTAATTCCGTTATTAGGCAAAAATATACAGTCTAAATTAATGAAAAAAATCGTCACATCGAGTGTCGAGAAAATTTATATTGCGTTGGATAAAGACGCTCAAAAACAAGCACTAACGTTCTGTGAGCGTTTAATGAACGAGGGAAAGGAAGTATATCTGGTTGATATGCAAGATAAAGACCCCGGTGAAATGGGTTTTGAAAATTTCACTAAACTAATCCAAGAGACCTACCCACTTACCCTCTCAGGTTTATTGGAGAAAAAACTATTTTTATGAGTAAAAGAAACATCAAAAAATCTTACGACAGGATTTTAGAAATTTCTGAAGATGCAAAACAGATTACAATGCCCGATTCTCGCTACTACAGACGAAACGGACAATATTATCCTTCTGTTACCTATGTTTTAGGGGTTTATCCTAAAGGTAAGTATTTTGAAGACTGGCTAAAAAAAGTAGGTTATTCATCTGAATATATTGTTAAAAAAGCAGGTGAAGAAGGTACTCAAGTACATGAGATGATTGAAGCCTTCTTAAATGGAGAAGAATTAAATTTCCTAGGCCCTCACGGTCGCCCCTTATACCATCCAGATGTATGGCAAATGTTTTTACGTTTTGTTGAATGGTGGGAAGAATACAACCCTACTCTAATCGAAACCGAAGTACATCTATTCTCAGATGAACTTAAAGTAGCAGGTACTTGTGATATGGTTTGTGAAATTGATGGTGAACTTTGGATTGTAGACTTTAAAACATCGAACAACATGCAAACCACATATGAACTACAAGCTTCAGTTTATGGTAAAATGTATGAGGAATGTTATGGTAAAAAAGCTGACCGATTTGGTTTACTTTGGTTAAAATCTTCTAAGCGTAAAGGTGCAACTGGTAAAATGCAAGGTAAAGGATGGGAGATGGTAGAATCATCTCGTTCGCAAGAAGATAACCTAGATATTTTCAAAACAGTTAAAAAATTATTCGATTTGGAAAATCCTACACATAAACCAATCTTTACTGAGTTTAAAACGCAAGTTAAGAGAAAATTGTAATATTTATCGTAAACGCGCGTTAAATGATTTCATTACTTCAACTCTTAAGGGAGGCACAAGGTGCCCCTAAAGCTGTCATTTTAGCCGGTGCCCCTGGTGCAGGTAAATCCTCTATAGTTGGGGATCTTATCTCATCTCTTGGGCTGAAAGTGTTAAACATTGACGATTATTTCATCAAAAATCTAAAAGATTCTGGTGTATCTTTGGATCTTAAAAAAGCAGATTCAGAAGGTAGAAGCAAAGCAGCTAAAGCTATGCAAGCTGCTAAGAAAACTTATGATGAAGAGTTGGCCCAAGAAATCGAACAACGTGGAAATATTGTAATTGACGGCACTGCCGCTTCATATAAAAAAACTGAGGAGTTGAAAAATACTCTTGATAATGCAGGTTATGACACTTATATGGTGTATGTCTATTCCTCACTAGAGAAATCATTGCGCAAAAACGAGGATAGATTTGAACGCTCAAAGGGAGAAGATCGTAGTTTAATGCCATTTATCGTGATGCAAACGTGGGCAGGAGTAACTAAGAACTTTATCCCTTATCTTAATCTTTTTGGTGCTAACTTTGTTGCTACTACAAAAGATAAAGGTTTAGTTGATGCTGATAGTTTAGAGGACATTATTAAAAAATATATTGATCCTTATCTACCCACAGATACTAAACCAAAAACCGATAAGGAAAAGGCAAGATCTAAAGCTCAAAAAGAAAAACTTGAGGATGAGATTAAGTCTTTAATGTCAAAAGAAAATGTTGAAAAAGCCATTCAGCATGTTGTTTCACCTGAGGAAGCTCAGACCAAATTAAAAAACTTTTTAAAATCATGAAATTATTAGATCTATTAAAAGAGGTTGAGGACGCTGAAAAAGTAGTAAAGGAAGCAGAAGGCATTCCCGTAGACGAAGTAGGCAAATTCTTTATTGTTGAAAAACCAGGTAAAGATTCAGAAATGGAAGACGTAGTTTACGAATTATCTCTTCCTGAATTTGCTCTCCAAATCAAAGGTGGATTAGAAGTTAAAAACATTTTAGGTGTTTACAAACAAAAATCTGATGCCCGTAGAGCAGGTACTGAAGCTATGAAAGCATTCCAAGATTCACTTAAGGAAATGGAAGATGCTATGGAAGAATACCGTGGTGCTAAAAAAGACATCGAAGAGAAAAAAGCAATTGCTAAAGAAAAAATCCAAAAACTTAAGCAATAAATGAGTCGACTCTCCCGTTCTTTAATCTCTGAGTTGGTTGGGGACAATACAGTTACTGCCCTTTATGGTGGTGGCTTTAAACCTCCGACTCAAGGTCACGTTGAAGTAGTAAAACGTGCCTTAGAGGCCCACCCTGAAATTGATAAATTTATCATTTATGTGGGTAGTGGGGAAAGAAATGGGATCACTCAAGAAGAAGCCTTATTAATTTGGGAGATCTATAAAAAATATTTAGGCGATAAAGTCGAAATCCAACCCTCAAAATCACCAATAGGTGATATTCTTCGTTATGGTAAAGCCCATCCCGAAGAAATTGTTTACTTTGTAATTGGGTTCCGTGAAGGAGATGAAGGTGACCAAGCAGATATTAAAGCTAGAACCACAGGGGTAGAAGACAAATACCCTAATATGAAGATCAAAGCAACATCTACCCCAGGTCAGGGGATGAGTGGAACTAATGCTCGTAAAGCAGCCAAAATTTCCCCAGAAGAATTTTACAAGTATTTACCTACAGAATTAACCGATGCTGAAAAGCTAGAAATTTATGGTTATATTCAACCTGTAGTAACAGAAGATCTTTCATTTGATAAAAAAAGAGAGTTAATTAAAAAAATTATTGTATTAGCTCGTAAAACAGGAGATATGACTTCTCTCGATAAATTAGCAGATATGATTGCTAAACAAATCGATTTTACCCCTCCTCGTTTAGCCCCAGGTGAATTTAAAGTAATTAAAGAAAATGCTACATATTCTAGTAGTATTGATATTATAGAGAAGTGTGCTCAATTAACTAACTATATGAAAGAGTTAGGTATGCCAATTGAGCCGGTTCCTTCTGTAGAGTTTATAGATGGTGATACTGAAAATGCTAAAGATTTCTTTGGTAAAACAGCATATTACGATCCAAACGAAAATAAAATTGTCCTTTATACTGAAGGACGTCACCCAAAAGATATCGTTCGTTCGTTTGCTCACGAGATGATTCATCATATGCAAAATTTAGATGGTCGTTTAGGTGACATTACAACCACGAATACTCAAGAAGATGATCATTTAAATGATATTGAAGCTGAAGCCAATTTGAAAGGCACAATGACCTTCAGAAATTGGACTGATAGCTTACAAGAAAAAAAAGTAAAAGACCCATTTGGTTTAAATGCTTATGCTCAAGAATTAGCGCGCGGCTTAGAAGAGCAAGATTTAAGCGAAGGTCGTTACGATAGTATTTCAAGAAAATTAGCTTCAATTGCTCTTAACGCTTGGAAAGGCGATTTTAAAGATGGAGCAAGCTATGGATACTTTACAGGTGAAATTACACCTGAAGAATACCCCACAGATCTAACATTTACATTTAAAGCATTAGGTCGATTTGTAGAGGGTCCATACAAACATAATGGTTATTCAAGAGCAGATGGTGAAGTAGGAGTTAAATATGATATTCCAAAAGATTCTATCCCTCAAATTTGGGAAGAAGTTTATATGGATTTAATTTCTACTATTCGTCATGAGATTGAACATCAAACTCAAGGAGGCAAAAACGCCAAACCAGGTAAAGACTTTGAATCCGACCAAAAATTAAGACAATTAATTAATAAAGGGGGAGGAGATATTGTAAATTATGTTACATTACCAAGAGAAATAGAATCAAATATTAATGGTTTGTATCTTAAAGCTAAAAAATGGAGACGACCATATGCTGAAGTAGTTGATGAATGGATTAAAGATTTCCTTAAAATAGACAACCCAGCTGATATCGAGTTCATTAAGAGCAAAATGCATCCTAGAGCAAAACAAGCAAACCTTCCAGATATCTTAACTGAAGGTGTGTATGATTCAATAGTTACAAAATTAGCTAAAGACGTTACAAATGTTTGGGTATCTCAATTTAAAGAAGATCCAAAACGTTTATTCGCTTTACTTGATACAAATTATGAACTTGAAGATGCTAAAGGTCGTCCTTTAGAATTTGATCTTTTAGCTAAACTTGATTTCAAGAAAACTAAAGACAGGAAATACAAAGTAGACGGAGGTGCAAACGAAGGTGATGATGAAAGTGAAGGATTTATTGCTTTAAATTTTCAAGTAGATCCTAGAGAACTACCTAGAATGTGGTCTACAATCGCCATGGATATTCGTGATGTATTACGCCACGAAATCGAACATTTAACTCAAGGTGGTTGGAAT
>Ga0070751_1002364_pt1 | contig 10820 bp, 7 predicted proteins | sample VirMetDEL_Aug_28_FD_78514 | JGI IMG/M metagenome (GOLD analysis project Ga0070751, IMG submission 78514) | Aqueous microbial communities from the Delaware River and Bay under freshwater to marine salinity gradient to study organic matter... | ecosystem: Environmental > Aquatic > Marine > Coastal ... | reverse complement strand
GCCAGACCCATCAAGCCCAGACTTCACACCATATGCTGACCTGACAGAAGCGCAGGTTCTTGGTTGGGTCTACAACAGCTTGATCGAAGGTGATGAAACCGCCGATGAAGCCAAAGCTCGCGTAGAAGCTAACCGTACTGCTAAAGTACAAGGCCAAATTGACCGCGCTGCAACCACCGCTTCTGGCGTTCCTTGGGCGGCAGAATAATTTTAACACTAACATAGGAGATCACGATGGCTGAGAAACAAACAAAAACCGTCTCGATCAACGGCACAGACTACACTGAAGACCAACTGACAGATCAGCAAAAGGTTATGATTAACCATGTGGCTGACCTAGATCGTAAAATTGGATCAACTCAGTTTAATCTGGACCAACTGCAAGTCGGCAAGCAAGCCTTTATGGATATGCTGACAAAATCGTTGGAAGAGCCCGCGCAAGAAGCCGCTGAATAGATAAGGTTATGAAATGGCGTTTACCAAGTTACAGTTCCGTCCCGGAGTAAATAGGGAAACCACCTCCTACACCAATGAAGGGGGTTGGTTTGACTGTGACAAGGTGCGCTTTCGTTTCGGCACTCCTGAAAAAATGGGCGGATGGGAAAAGTATTCCGGCAGGAGTTTTTTAGGCACCTGTCGGGCACTCAAACCATTCGTTGCATTAGACGGCACCAGCTATTTAGGCGTTGGAACACACCTTAAATATTACATAAATGAAGGTGGGGGATATAACGATATCACCCCTATTCGTACAACAACTGCCGCGGGGGACGTGACGTTCTCCGCGACAAACGGCTCGTCGGTGCTTACCGTGACGAATGCGAATCATGGGGCGTCCGACAATGATTTTGTCACGTTTTCGGGTGCCACATCGTTAGGCGGGAACATAACCGCGGCTGTTTTAAATCAAGAATATCAAATATTTAATGTATTAAATGACAATGCTTATGAAATTAAAGCCCGCGAAGTGGCAACGGTTAGCGAGATTACTATTGACGGGCAGTATTCTCCCACACTGGTAGTAGCTGACGGGTCAGACACGGGCAACGGCGGCTCAAGCGTCGTGGGCACATATCAAATAACTGTTGGTTTGGACACTACGGTGGGCGGAACGGGCTGGGGTGCGGGAACTTGGTCCCGTGGAGCGTGGGGATCGGGCGCTACTTTGACTGCGGTTGGGGACACGCTTCGTATTTGGAGCCACGATAACTTTGGCGAAGACTTAATTATTAATGTTCGCAACGGCGGTATATATTATTGGGATAAATCCACCAGTTCTGCGCCATTCCTACGCGCAGTGGAGCTTTCAAGCCTCGCGGGGGCGGATGCTACAAGCCCCACTATCGCAAAACAGGTCATGATTTCGGATAGGGATCGGCATGTTATTGTGTTTGGGTGTGATTCGCAGACAAATATAGGGGTGCAAGACCCTCTTTTGATCCGGTTTTCGGACCAAGAAAACCCTCTTACATGGTCCGCTCAAGCAACTAACACGGCGGGTGATCTAAGGATCGGGACGGGCTCTGAAATAATCACGGCCCTTGAAACACGCCAACAAATCTTGGTGTTTACGGACAAATCTCTTCACGCGATGCAGTATTTAGGGCCTCCCTTTACTTTCGGCATCAATCTTATTTCTGAAAATATTACAATTGCCAGTCCTTTGTCTGCCGTCGCGGTGGACGACATGGTGTTTTGGATGGGTGAAGAAGAGTTTTACATGTACGGCGGGGGTGTTCAAAAGCTTCCATGCTCTGTGCGATCTTATGTTTTCGACGATTTTAACACTCAACAACAAGAGAAAGTTACGGCTTCCGTTAACTCCTCTTATTCCGAAATATGGTGGTTTTACCCATCCGCTAACTCCGAAGCCGTAGATCGGTACGTTGTTTACAACTATCAAGAGCAAGTTTGGTATTACGGCCAGTTGTCTCGGACAGCGTGGATCGACCGGGGCATTGCGCAGTATCCCATTGCTGCGTCTACCGACGGTTATCTGTATTTCCATGAGTTTGGGGTTGATGACGGCAGCGTAAATCCACCGGCGGCAATCAACGCGTATATCGAGAGTAGCCAAATGGCTATGGGCTCTGGAGACAACTTTGTGTTTTTAAGCAAAATGATTCCGGATGTTACCTTCTCCACGTCCACTTCCCCGTCTCCGATTGTTGATTTTACCTTTGAAACAAGAAACTTCCCGGGGGCTAATTATAATACTGTAAGCACCAGCAACGTGGCTCGCACGTCCACCGTGCCTATCGAACAATTTACCAACCAAGTTAATCTACGACTAAGAGGACGATCTTTTGCATTTAAGATAGCCTCTGGTGACACGGGTGTGGGCTGGCGTTTAGGTACGCCTCGGATTGATATAAGACCGGATGGGCGTCGATGAGTAGAGGCCTTGTACTTCCCTTTTTTCCAGTAGCCCCAACAGGTTACGATCCGGCTTACCAAATGGAAGTGGTCCGGGCCTTTTCGGTGTTCTTGGCTCAAATAAATAATCCGGGCCCTTGGCAGGCCTCGGCCTTAACTCTGCCTAATTTGCAGACAGACAACTATAACCTACCTCTTGGGGGCGTGTTTCAGTATGGCGACGAGCTTCGTATTACTGTTGAAAATAAGCCTTATTTGCGAGGTTCTACAGCAACGGGGGCCGTGGGTAGTGTCGCGGTGACAATAACATGAATGATGAAACAGTAATTACAATGGCCGATGGATCAAGATGGCGACCAGCCACTAGCCGAGAGGTGGTAAGATGTGTTACATGTAGTAATGAGGTTGATACCCCTGAAGAGATTGCTTCTTATCCTGATGGGAATTGCCCTAATTGCGGTTCTTCGTGGACTGGAGAAGAAAATAGAAGTACAATGATTCAGGTTACCATGCCTGACAGTATCACAGGTGGAGCGGGATAATGGCAGCAGAAGCAAAAAAAATCGATGAATTAGCAGTTCCTGACGGTGGTATTGGCGATCTTATCATGGAAGATGACGAGATCGAAGCGGTATACGGCGATGACGAGGACGGCACCGAGGAATTTGGCGATGATGGCATTGCACAGTTTCCAGCTTTGACCAAGAAGATGGCGGCCATGGGCCGCGGCAACGACACTATCTTGGCGCACATGGAGGCCGGAGAGGTCGTCATTCCGAAAAAGATTGCGGACGACCACCCTGAGTTGGTCGAGGCGCTTTTCAAGTACATGAAAGATGAATACGGCGTAAAAGCCCCTGAACGCTACATAGCAGGCCATGAAGAAAACAGCCTAAACCCTGAAACTCTGGCCCCTGAATTTCTTTTTGGATTTATCAAAAAAGCCATAAAAAGCGTGGTTAAGGGCATTAAAAACGTCGTTAAAGGCGTAGTTAAAGTAGTTAAGAAGGTTGCTCCAATCATTCTGCCGATTGCTTTGGCGATGACGCCTCTCGGACCTATTTACGGTGCGGCGCTAGGCTCTGGTATTGGAACACTTATACAGGGCGGATCAATAAAAGATGCTCTTAAATCGGCCTTAATTGCGGGTGTTACTGGCGGTGCCATGAAAGGTATTAGCAACGTAGCAACGGGTAGCGGAACATTTATGGAGGGTTTCTCCAAATCCTTGGCTAATCCAATGGCTCGTTTTGGACAAACCGTATCTGGCGCACAAACCACCATTGGCAACGTATTTGGCGGAGCGGAAGCTCAAGCGGCGAATGCGGGCAAACAAACGTTGTTCTCTCAGTTCGATCCTACGGCGGTTGAGGGGTATCAACCTCCCGCAGAGGTTATTCCGGAAGTATCGACTGAAACCGGAGCAAATGTTGATGCCGCGACTAAAGTTAACACGGGGGCGGCAGACGGCACGGCTCTAACACCGGAGCAAATCCAACAACAGGCCGCTGAACTCAAAATCAACACTTACGAAACTCCCGGCTTTGTAAAAAGCATTGGTCAAGCGATTACTCCGGGTGACGGGGTAGGCTTTGGCGAAGGCATGAAAAATGCGTTTATGCCCAACGCAGGCGCTCCAACAGCTACGGATTTCTTAACCGCGCAAGGAACCAGCAATGCTCTGGCTACGGCAGCGCAACGGGCCGCAGCAAACGAAGCTGCGGGTCAGCTAGGCGCGGGCCTCATGCGTACATACGGCCCCGCAGCATTGCTCGGAACAGCCGGTGTAGCAGCGGCAGGCGGTTTTACCGCACCTCCGATGGAGGAAGCCGGGGTTATTGAACGCGACGAAGACGGAAACGCCATTACAGGTTCTGATCTGGTGGACGCAAACCCCTCTGCGTATATGATTGCAGACCTTGGAAACCGAGTTTTGGACTCAGAAACCGGGGAATATATCAGTAGAGCGGAAGCTAACCGTAGAGCGCGAGAAGCCGCGGCTGGCGGTTTGGCCAGTCTAAGCAGTTATCAGCCTCCTGAGTTGGCTACCTCTCCTGCGGCTCCCGCACAACAAACCGCGGCCCTTGACCCGAATGCTTACTTCTTGCAGGGAAGCACCCCGGGCGGACCGTTTGCCAGACCTTTCGTAGGTCAAACATTGGCGGATGGCGGCCAAGTATTTCCCCGCAGAAATGGCGGAATTATGCCGGACGAAGGCGTTCCTAATCAGGACAGCGTTCGTGCCATGTTAATGCCCGGAGAGTTTGTCATGACTACAGATGCCGTAAAAGGGCTTGGTAATGGTGACATGAACACAGGTATAAAAAACATGTACTCGGTTATGCGTAACCTTGAAAATCGAGGAAGGGCGACAGCGTAATGGTCACAACAACAGAACAAATAGTCCGCGAAGCCCCGGATATTGAAGCCTACAAAGTAGGCCTACTGCGCTCCGCAAAAGCTTTAGCCGACCAAGGTGTAACAATACCTCCGCAAATGGTTGCGGAGATGAGCGACCTACAAATTCAAGCCGGTCAACTCGCAGAAGCGGGAATTGGCGGTTATCAGCCTTATTTAGACGAGGCCGGTTACACGCTAGGCGATGCGCAAACCGCGATTGGTGGTGTTATGGCCGGGGCGCAGCCCTACCAAACAGAAGCTGCCGATTACATGCGAACCGGTGCCGATGCCATACCGGGACAGGTAAGCGCGGCACAAACAGGGATAGCTAACGCGATTGGAGCCGGACAGGTTGCCACCGATACTGCCGCTTTGGGGCTTGGAACAGCCGCCGATAACGCAAGATTAGCGGCAGGACAATCCGCTGCGGATCAATTAGCAGCATATGACGCCATTCCGGGTCAAGTCAGCGCGGCACAAACAGGTATGGCCGGTGCCGCAAGCGCGGCAGGTCAGGTTGCAGACGCCGCAAGAGCCGGTGGCGCGGGCGTTGGAGCCACATTAGCCGATCAATTAGGTCAATCTGTGGATCAAGGCCGCGCACAAGCGCAGGCGGCACAGTTAGGACTGCAAGGCGCGGGCGAAGGAGCCCGAAATATTGCCGCAGGCGGAGCGCAAGCTTTAGGTGCCGCGGCCGGAATGGGCGCACAAGCCGCCGCAGATGCTGGACTAGGCGCACGGTTAGGTGCCGCTGGTACAGCTTTAGGTCTAGGTGAAGCGTCTGACGCAGCGCGGCTCGCGGCTCAACAATCTGGGGCCGGTGGTATTGGCGCGTATGAAGCAGCTTTAGACCAAAGCAATCAAGCCGTTCAAGGCGCTCGTGGAATTACGGGTGATGCTGCTACGGCGTTACAACAAGCCGGGGCTTTAGGAACGCAATCCGCCCAGCAAGGCATTGCAGCTTTAAGCGGAACAACAGGGGCCTTTGACCCGACTTCTACCGGCGCATTTATGAACCAGTACGAAGATGCGGCTGTTCAACAGGCTCTATCAGACATACAGCGTCAAGGTGATATCGCGGCCCAAGGCCAACGGGCACAAGCGGTTGGCGCAGGGGCCTTTGGCGGATCACGCCAAGGTGTTCAAGAAGCCGAAATGGCAAGAAACGTGTTGGAACAGCAAGGCCGGACTGCCGCAGGGATGCGTCAAGCGGGCTTTGAAAGCGCAGCGCAACGGGCACAAGCAGCATACGAAGCCCAACAGGGCCGAGGTCAGCAAGCGGCACAGCTTACGGGTTCACTTGGCGCACAAGGCGCACAAGCTGGAACTCAAGCAGCACAAGCGGCAGGCGCTCTAGGATTATCCGCAGAACAACTGGCGGCGCAGCAAGCGGGTCAGTTGGGACAACTTGGTCTATCGGCACAAACAGCGGCAGGTCAGCAAGGCATGGCTGCCGAGCAACTTGCTTCTCAAAACTTAGGTACAGCGGGTCAGCTTGGACAATCCGCGGAACAATTGGCGGGTCAGCTTGGTTTGTCAGCGGCACAATTACAGGGTCAGACCGCAGGTCAGGCCGCGCAACTTGGTATGTCGGCGGAACAATTAGCCGCTCAAACTGCGCAACAAGCTGGATCACTGGGCCTTTCTGCGGAGCAAATGGCTTCAGCAAACGCACAAGCTCTGGCTCAAACGGGTATGAACTTAGAGCAACTTTCTGCACAAACAGGAATGAATGCCGCGCAATTGGCGGGTCAAATGGCCGGTCAACAGGGTCAATTGGGCTTGCAGGGCGCACAGGCGCAATCTGGTATTGCCGCGCAGGCGGGTCAAACCGCGCTTGCCGGAGAACAGTTTGCAGGTCAGATGGCCGCGCAACAAGGCCAGCTTGGCCAAGCGCAGGCCAACATGGGAATGCAGGGCGCACAAGCGGCAGGCGGTTTGGGTCTACAAGGCTCCGAGTTGCAAGGCCGGATGGGCGAGGGCATTGGTGGCCTTGGCGCACAATATGGACAATTGGGCTTGGCACAGGGTGACGCGCTTGGTAACCTTGGGTTACGTCAAGCATCTCTCGGTGAACTGGGTCAAAACATGGGTCAAAAAGAAACTGGTTTCTTGTTCGATGTTGGCAAACAGTTCCAAGCTCAAGAACAAGCAAGTCTGGAAGCGGATCGTCAAACAGAGCTTCAACAAGCTTATGAACCATATCAACGGGTGTCTTTCTTGTCGGATATTTATAAGGGCGCTCCGTCGTCTCAACAAAGTATCTCGGCAACTACGGCACCTTCAGTATCGCCTGCCCAAAGTATTTTGGGGCTCGGCGTAGCGGGTCTGTCGGCAGCGGCAGGCGCTAGAAATGCGGGGTTATTTTAATGATGGATAGAGGCGTAATGAGCCGACAAATGTTTGCTAATGGTGGACAGGTACGTCGGATGCAAGCAGGCGGGTCACCAATGATGCCCCCCGCACCAGAACAGACCCTTCCGCCTTCGGCGGCAATGGCAGGTATGCCTCCCCCCGAAGGTGGCAGCATGGAACAAGCTTCCGAATTGGCAAGTCAAGCAGGTCTTGATCCAGCGGTTTTAGAGCAAATGTTAAGTCAGGCCGCAGGGAGTTTTGAGGGCATAGATGCTGCCGCGGAAAACGAGGATTACGAGGGTGTAATTAACTCAATCCGAGGCGATCAGATGCCCTTGCAGGAGCGCCGGATGGAACTGGCAGGGGTGGTTGGCGAAGAAGACGCTCAACGCACACCGGATTCGGTTCTAACCTTGGTTCAGCCTATCATGCAGATGGCGGCAGTTGACGAAGGAATAGGGAGCTTGGCTCCCGGAGCAATGGACACTCCAATACAAGGAGATATGGCCGGGGGCATCATGTCCACGGTAAATATGGGTGCCGAGGAGGCTCCTGTTCCAGTAAATTTTAACCAAGGCGGCGCGGTCCAGTATATGGCTCCGGGTGGTGTCGCCACGAATAATCCACTGAGCGGAGAATTAGGGGATTTCTACCGGGATCGGCAGGCTTTGTACCAGTCAATTGGGGGCACTGACGCAGAACGAATGGCTGAGTATGACGAGCAAAAGAACTTGGCTAAATCTCAAATGTTGTTTGATATTGCTCAAGGAGCATTAGCTTTTGCTACTCCGGGCGACCGGCAAATGAGCGCCGCAGAGCGGTTAGCCGAGGTTGCACAGCCCGTTCTTGGAAACATCAGCGCCAGAACCGGTGAACTGGGTAAATTTAAACAAGGTCAAAAAGCAGAAGAACGTGCGTTGAACCTGCAAGCATTAGGTTCCGCCGAAAGAGCTTTTGAAGCCAAAACGGGCCGAGACGCGGATGCGGCGGCAGCCAAAGCGGAACGGGCTTGGAAATCTTCGGAAAGTGCGTTGCAACGGGCTTTTGAGTTCCAAAAAATAGATAAGCAGTTTGCGTTCACAAAGGGTGAAAACGAAACAGATCGTTCGTTCCAAGAGCGTATGACGGATCGTAAACTTGCAATGCAGCAAACATTGCTTGAATTACAAGGCAGCCAAGATGAGCGAGCTATTAACTTACGTGGGCAATTGGCCAGCGAACTGGCTCAATTAAACAACGCGTTTAAACAATCGCTTCAACAGTCACAGTTTGATTTCACAACCAAGGAACGTTTGGGGACACAAGATTATCAAACAACTGTTCTGGATCAGCGTTTTGCTAATGATAAGGCTATCTTGGCTCTTCAAAACGACAACACCACGGCAGGGATTGAGCTTCGGGCCAAACTTCAGACTGAAAATGATGTGCTTAAAAACGAGTGGCTTATTGCGGCTAAGAAACTTGATTTTGAGAACACTCTTGCACGTGACAACATTCTTAACGCCAACGACATTGGTAAGATGGAGATTGGTCAGGAGTACAATGTTGCTCTTACCAACCTACGTGGAAGCCTAGAAGAGCAATCTCGTTTGTCCACACAAGCCTTCCAAGCAGCGCAAGCCGTTCTGAACCGTCAGGCTGATTCTTCGAAACAACTGAGCGACCAAGAGTTCCGCAAACAGATGGCGGCAGAGTTGCGTAAGTTCACTAAAGACGAAGCTGAGATTGATCGTCAGGTTGCAGCCACGCAACGGTCTATTGAGAACGCGTTTACGGCCTCTGCCGATGCAAGGGCTGAAAAAGTTCTTACAATACAAGATCGCGCTCAAATTCTTGATGAAGCTTACAAACTGGGTAACTTGGCGCTTGAGCAAGAAGCCGCTAAAATTACTTCTCTTGGAAGCAAAGCGGATACCGCTGCGATTACTTATATAGGTAACGATGACCGGTTAAATGCTTATGCTAACAATCAGTTGAGTCCTCAAGAAAAAACGATCTTTGAGCAAACGGTGCTGAACTACATTAATCCAGACAATAGCAAAGTTTGGGATGGCACTAAATACGTGTTTGGCAAACCTATGGAATTGGCTCCCCAAATACAGGAGGCCATTAAAGCTGGAAATCCTGACTTTTTTGCTCGCATGAGCCAGCCGGGCGGTGGTGTACAAGCCTCTTCCACTTCTCTAACCCCAATCGGGGCCGAAAATGGGGGCGGAGGGACTACATCCCTTAAACTGGCAGACGCGACCGCTGAGTTGTTTAATACTGACGGATCAGTAAACCTGAATGCAGAAGCGTGGTCCTTAACTCCACCTAATCGGTTTAAGGAAGGCTTGCCCTACAGGCAAACAATTGGCCTTTCTCGGGTTATTCCCGGTCTAATCGCTGGTACTAGCGAAGGGTTTGCGGAGATATTTGGAGGAGATTCAACGGACGAAGCAAAACGTCATAAAGCCGCCGGAAAAGCGTTGAACGCTTATGCAAACGACGTACTTCAATACTCCACAAATGTTTCGGGGGATCGTGTACTGAAGTTTGTACAAGAGCTTATTGAACAAGAAACACAGGGCGTTCGTCCGGGTGGTTTTTTGATGAAGACCGACGCAGATGCTTTAGGAACACTTGAATCCATTCAAGCTACTTTGACGCAAGCTATGCAACAAGCGGCTCGTAAGCTACCTGAATATAACGGCGTAGTGGGTGATTACTCACCCGCAGAGGTTACTAAACTCCGCAAGCTTATGGACGAAACCAAAATACTGTTAAATGAGACGTTATACTTTAAGCGGGCATTTGAGATGCCAGAAGGCCAAGGGAATCGCGTAACAGGCGATAATCAAAGTACAAACAACGCTAAAGCTCAAATTCTACAGATGAGGAAATAATATGGCGGATGAGTCCCTTATCACACTGGGTGTAGCTGAATTTGAAAATCTAATGGAGACGCAAGGTCTGGAGAACACTGTTAGAGGTGTTCTTGAGATAGCTAACGAAGAACTTGCCGAAGACGCTTTGGGCGGTGTTCCGTTAACCGTGGAAAACCTAAAAGACGGTTCTCACCCGATTTTAAACAAACTAGACCGTTACAAAAGTCTTGCCCCAGAAGACCGAAACATTGAAACCGAAGAAATCTTAACGCTTTTTACAAACGTTGATGATTTCGGAAAATATGATCCTGAAAAAGGTAACTTTTCTGGGCTAAAAGCCGGTACATACTCCGCGGCCCGCGCACTTCCAGAAACGGTTGGCGGGGGATATGGCGCAACTAAAGGTTTTGCCGCAGGAATGTACGCACAAAGCTTTATTCCGCCAGTGGGGTTGCCGGGTGTGATTGCAAAAGGGATTGTTATTGCTGTTCCTACGGTGGCGGGTGCTATAGCAGGCGCTCTGGGATTTGGAAAAGCCGAAGATTTAATCTTAGGAGAGGCGGCACCGGTAGTGCCTTCTTTGCAACCGGCGACTAATTTCGGGGAAACGGCCATGATGGCGGGTTCTCTAATAGCTGCGCCGCTTAGTTCCGTAAAAAACACTACGGGTGCATTAGAGTTTTTAGGTAATTTTGGTAATGTTGCCAGCGGAAAGTTTGCAAAAGTAGCTGACGAAGCTTTTGAAGTCACTGCAAAAAACGCAGGTTTGTCGGAAAAAGCATTCAAGAAGGCCAATGATGCGCGGATCGCGGCTCAAGCCGG
>Ga0070751_1002359_pt1 | contig 10829 bp, 6 predicted proteins | sample VirMetDEL_Aug_28_FD_78514 | JGI IMG/M metagenome (GOLD analysis project Ga0070751, IMG submission 78514) | Aqueous microbial communities from the Delaware River and Bay under freshwater to marine salinity gradient to study organic matter... | ecosystem: Environmental > Aquatic > Marine > Coastal ... | reverse complement strand
TTTTCAAACAGCCTTATAAAGCACAAAATTCCTGTATACAGCTCTCCTCCAGAAAAAGAGTACGATTTAATTATAGCTTCTCATCTTTCGACTATAGACAAAATCAATAGGTCTAAGACTAAAGGAAAAATGATTCAAGTATGCCATGGAAAATATCCAGCTCTCGAGCAGCCATCGAGTAAAGTAGATTTCCATGTATCGATAAGTGAGGAAGTGAGAAGTCATTTGCAGAACAATGGTTTTGAATCTGAAATCATCTACAACGGTGTAGATCACAATAAATTTGTTGAATCCTCTGAGGGAAGCGGCGTCTTGTCTCTGTGTCAAGGTAAAACCGCAAACATCTTGATCCAGAAAGCTTGTAAAATAGTTGGGTGCGAAGTCACGATAATGAACAAGTATGAGAAGTATACATACGACTTACACAAAAAAATTCCTAACTACGGTACAATAATTTCTCTGGGTAGGGGGGCTTTTGAAGCTATGGCGTGTAATAAAAAACTAATAGTAGCTGACTCTAGAGGTTATATGTCTGCAAAAAAAGTTCTGTATGACGGATCGGTAACTCTAGACAATGTCGGAGAGTTGATGAAAAATAATTGCAGTGGTAGGAGATACGGAAAGACAATAGACGTCAAAGAAATGGCAAGACTCATAACGGAGTCAGTGTCTTCCAAAAACCCAAATCTTAGAGACTTTTCTTTGAAGAACCTCAATATAGACATTCAAGCACAAGAGTATCTAGATCTTGTATAACACCTATGTTTAAAAACAGTAAGAAATACTCCCCAGCTGCTGAGCACTATCTCGAGTACGGTTTCTACACAGATGCCATACCCGGGACTAAGGAGTATTATGATTACTGGGATGAAGAAAAAAGACGATGCTTGCAGGGATACGAAGACATAACAGGGTACCACTATTTCTACCTAAACTACTGCCCTATCGACAGAGTCGTAGACGAGTTCCTGGAAGATGGTACCAAGATCGCCCGAAGAGAAAGAACATTTCCTGCCTTCTACGACGGAGATTACGAGTATTTTCACGCCATAGACAAATGCCGACGAGAAAATAAACACATGGTTGTGCTTAAGGCACGGCGTAAGGGTTTCTCGTACAAAGCAGGTAGTATGCTAGCACGCAACTACTTCCTAATGCGTAACTCTAAAAACTATGTATTTGCATCACAAAAGGAATACTTGATCGGGGATGGACTCTTATCTAAAGCATGGGACTTTCTATCATTCATTGATGATAACACAGCCTGGACACAACCACGTCTGCGCGATAGAGAAATGCATAAGCAGTCTGGGTATAAGAAAAATGTCAATGGTGCAGACGTAGAACTTGGGATGAAATCACAGATTATCGGGGTGTCTCTGAAAGATGCCCCAGATAAAGTACGTGGTAAAGCAGGTGACTTAATCTTTTTTGAAGAAGCTGGTTCATTTGGGGGACTACTCAAAGCATGGGAAGTTGCTATGCCTACAATGCGTCAAGGCTCTAAGACTCTTGGGACCATGGTAGCATTTGGTACAGGCGGGGAAGAAGGAGTTGGGTTTGATGGGATGGAGGAGTTATTCTATCACCCTGAATCCTATGATTGCATGGCATTTGAAAATGAGTGGGATGCAGGTGCCATGGGAACTAAATGTGGGTATTTTGTCCCTATATATCAAAACCTAGATGGGTTTATAGATGAGAATGGTAACTCCCTAAAAGAAGAAGCAATAAAGCATGAAGAGGAACAACGTGAGAAGAAGAAAGGTGCGAACGACCCAAAAGCACTTGACCAGTACACGGCGGAGCATCCCTTTACACCGCAAGAAGCAACCCTCCAGGTTACAGCGAATTTGTTCGATGTTACGTCGCTTAAAGAACAGTATAACAAAATAAAAGCCCATGGACTTGAGTCGCAAGGAACAGCAGGAGTCATGTACTACAACAAGGATGGAAAAGTATCATTCAGAGCAGCTGGGGAAGTATCTCCGGTTTATAAGTTCCCTCACAGAAAGGGAGACAAAACAGAAGGGGCAGTAGTCATCTATGAGTCCCCGTACAGAACAAAAGAAGAGGAAGTACCTCACAATCTGTACTTGATATGCCATGACCCTTACGCACAAGAGAAGTCTGGGAGTAATGAATCTCTTGGGGCTGCGTATGTAATTAAACGACCCAACAACTTATCAAAGCCTGACGATATAATTGTAGCAAGCTATGTTGGTAGACCACAAACACAGGATGAGTACAACCGCAATCTATTTATGCTCGCGGAATACTACAACGCCAAGATCGGATTCGAGAATGATCGTGGTGAGCTTATTGCTTACGCAAAAAGATATCGCAAACTACATAAGCTACAAGAGGAGTTTGAGATGTTGGATAAGCGAGATCTAAGATCTAAGACAGTCAGGAGACAGTATGGGATGCATATGACTGAGCAGCGTAAAAGACAAGGAGAACTTTACATACGAGACTGGTTGGTTACACCTCGAGCTACAGATGAGGATGGGAATGTCAAACTCAATCTTCACACCATATATGACCCAGCCCTACTGCAAGAACTTATTAAGTTTAATCATAAGGGTAACTTCGATAGAGTTATGGCACTTATGGTGGGGATGTATCACACACGAGAGTTATATAATAGAGAGGTAGTAGAAATTTTAAGTGATAGGTCTGCAGACGAATGGTTTGATACTATTTATCAATAATTTAGCAAGGATGTACGGACAGGCACAGAACATACCTAGGCAGCGTATCCCATTGTCTCAGAAGAGTAAGAAGTGGAGAGAAGACTGCGTAGAAGCATATATAAATCTTTCAAAGTTTGGGGTAAGTGAGAGGCGCTCTTACCTCAAATCTTTGTACGATTACTACAACGGGGTTATTGATGAGCAAGACTATAGATACGTGCTTAAACCATATGGGAAGACACGTAACAACTTCCCATCTAAGCTTCGTAACTACCCAATCATCAAACCTATCATTGACTTGCTGCTTGGGGAAAAGGCTAAGCGTCCGCTGAACTATACAGTTACTGTAAAGAACTCAGACTCAGCCTCTATCAAGCAAGAAGAGAAGAATAAGAAGCTGCTCGAACTTGCAAGTCAACTCTTCATGCAACAAATTAGACCTGAAGAAATGCAAGGGGATCAAGCTCCTCAACCCCCTAAGCAATTGATGGAGGAGTTCGAGCGTAGCTATGTAGATCGTAGAGCTCTTAAAGGACAATCTGCATTGAACTACATCATGCAGAATGAGGAGATGAAGCATAAGTTTCAGAAAGGGTTCTTTCACTATCTCGTTGCTGGGGAAGTATACTCACACAAAGGTGTGATACGAAATGAACCATTTTATGATGTTCTCAACCCACTTGACATTGACTATGACAAAGATCCAGATCTTGAGTTTGTAGAAGATGGGGATTGGGCCATGGTACGCAAATACGCACATGCATCCACAGTCATAGATACATTTGGGGAGTATTTGACAGATGAACAAATACTAGAACTAGAAAACCCACAACAAGCATCTGCAGATTCATACTTGCTGTACAGAGCTGAAGCTACAGGTAGTGATGAGAACATCTATCGCAACAGACTTGTAGAATGCATTACGGTGTACTGGAAAAGCCGTAAGCGCATTGGGTTTCTGCAATATCCTGACCCCATGACTGGGGTAATGGAGGAGATGATTGTGGAAGAAGGATTTAGACTTCCTAGAGAAATGAGGGAAGGTGGTGCTACTGTTCGATATGAATGGGTGAATGAAGTGTGGGAGGGTACACGTATTGATGGGAGATTCTTCATCAATATAAACCCACTGTCCAACCAACGTACATCACTAGACAACCCATCACGCTGTAAGCTCCCAATCAACGGACGGAAGTATTCAGATATTAACTCTGATAACATCTCCCTCGTATCTCTAGGTATCCCATATCAACTTAACTACAATATATTCAAGTACCGCATGGAACTTGCTATCGCACGAAGCAAAGACATTATTGCTCAGTTCGATATCAACATGATCCCAAAGAAGTGGGATATGGACAAGTTCATGTACTTCGTAGAAGGTACTGGTATTGCTTGGGTTGATTACAACAAAGAAGGTATTCAACTCTCACCACAGCATCAGTCAGTACTGGATATGTCTATTAAGACTATTGATCAGTATCTGGCACTGCTTGATTCTATCATGCAGGAGTGGGAGAAGATATCTGGAGTAAATAGACAACGTCAAGGAGGTATAGGTCCCTATGAAGGAAAAGCAGCATCGCAACAAGCAATTGTTCAGTCTTCGCACATTACTGAAGATCTTTTTCGCAAATACGCAAGATTTGAACAGCGTGAACTCCAAGGCCTTATGGATTATTCTAAAGAGGCTTGGGTTAACGGGAAGAAGGGGATGTATGTCATGCCCGACAATACCGTAGAAACACTCGATATAGAATCACTCGAACATATGGAGAGTGAGTACGGGGTATTTGTATCTGATGCAGGTAGAGACCAAGATAAGCTTGAACAAGCAAGAGCTCTCAGCCAAGCCATGGTACAGAATGGGGTACCTGCAAGTGCAGTACTTGATATGTTTGATACAGAGAACTTTATCGGTCTTAAGGATAAAATTCAGAAAGCTGAAGCTGCACAGAAGGAGCTTGAAAGGGCACAGCAAGAAGCACAGCAGAAGATGCAAGAGCAGCAGATGCAGATGCAACAACAACAGCTTGAACAAGAGAGGCTTGAGAAGGATAAAGATCGTCAAGTTGAGATAGAGAAAGCATTGATTGCTGCAGAAGCTAAAGACTCTACAAATAAGCTTCAGCTTGATATGGAGAAGATGATACGAGACTTTGAGATAAAAGAGAAAGAGATACAGCTCAAAGAACGTGCTCTTGACAAAGAGGGTGATACTGAACCTAACGGAGTATGACAAACACTCAGCGTAGACAGATTGTAGATGAGGCAAAGTCTAAAGGCTATCAAGGTAGCTATGTAGACTTATTTCGTCAAGCTGCACTTAACGTTGATGATGTTGTACAGGCTAGTACACAAGAAGGAATAGATGGGTTGAGACCAGCCCATCAAGCCGGGAATACGGATGCATCTATGGCTTTCACGGACGTGCCTCCTAATACCCCATTCAACACAGTCGGGATGAAGGCCCCGATAGATATAAAGAAGTACGATAAGCAGGGACATCTAGTAAAATCCTATGAGTCCGTACCTCCCGGCATACAATCTTTAAATACAGGACCTAGCCATGGTACTGTAGTAGAAACTCCTGCGCGTATGCAGGGGGGTGGGAAGATAGATGAATCTACAGCCACACCCGAGGCTTACAGAAAAGCACAAAAAGAGTCAAGCGTAAAACAATACAAAGAGACACCAACAGAGCTTCTAGTAAGAAGATTGAAGGAGCAGAATAGCAAAGAAGACAGCACCTTTGAAAACTTTATAGAAGCATTTGATCCTACTGGTGTTTCGTCTTGGGATGACGCTTACAGGGCTATTACAGCTATAAGGGGCGGGAAAGCAATAGACTTTGATAAAGCCTTAGATATATATGGAGCAATACCTCTTGCAGGCAAAACTAAGCCTGTACTCAACTTTGCTAAAAAAAGTCTTAAGCCCCTAAAGCACTATGGGACTAACGCATACAATTACGTGCGGAAGAACTACGGTAACATTATGAATAGATCTGACGCTATAGAAGACGAGACTGGATTTCTAGATAAGTTTCAGGAGGGTGGGGAGATAGATGAATCACTTGATGCTGCAACACTAGAGCAATATCTAGCAGATACTCGTGGACAAACTCCACAGTTTTGGAAGGCAACTGCAGATACTCTTGCATTCCACGAGTCAGGGCCTCATCAACGTATGGACCCAAAAGCTGTACAGACAGGTGGTGGGCCTGGGAGAGGATTGTTGCAGTTTGAACCTGAAGCATTTAATACTGCAAAGATTAGGTATAAACAGATAGCTGAGCTTAGGGGTCTACAACCAGATCCTGAGATAATGAAGGCTACAAGCGCAGATCAATTAAGTGCTGATCAGCAGTATGCACTGTTCTACTCAGATATGATACAGGGTAAAGTTAAACTTAGTGACTACGCACAAGGTAAACTACCACTAGTTGATCTATGGCTGCAAGGACACAAGAAAGTTGAAGCTCCCAGAGACAGAGAATCCTTTGAAGAATCTAGGCAAGCAGCTAAGAAAGAGCTTAAAAACTATGGCCTAAGACTTGGGGGAGTGAGATATAATAATAGCAGATATAAAAGATAATTTTATATTTGCACCGACCAGAACACTAAATACATTTGCACAATGTCAGACCCAAACAACAAATTAGATTTCAACGCAATAAGCTTCGATGATGTAATCGGAGATGGAGCTCCAGGGCTCGATAGTGTTGAAGAACAGGAACCTCAAGAAGTTGAGGAAACTGAAGACTTTGAAAACGAACTAGACGAAGACGCACGTGAGCGTGGTGATGAAGATCACGAAGATTACGTAGATGAAGACTACGATCAAGATCAAGACAATAATGCTATTGAAGATGAGCTTGATGAAGACGATGAAGAATCAGATTCTGATCTAACCATTGCTGACCAGATTTCAGATATACTTGGTTTTGAACTTGATGCTAAGTATGATGATACCGTCGAAGGTCTAACAGAATATGTACGAGATATCTCTCAAGAGGTAGCTGAAGAACAACTTCAACAGTTGTTTGGGCAGTACCCAGAGATACAGCAGCATCTTGATTATTTGCTTGCTGGGGGAGATTCTCAAAAGTTCTTTGAGGCATATAACCCATCGGCAGACTTCGACAACTTTACGTTGACAGAAGCAGATTCAATGTCGCAGAAAGTTATTCTGCAGCAGTACTTCCAACTCAAAGGTCATGATGACCAGTTTATTCAAGAGATGTTGGAGGATTATGAAGATTCTGGTAAGCTGTACTCTAAAGCAAAAATTGCTAAGGAATCTCTTGCGCAGGTGCAAAAGCAACAGCGTGAAGAGATGTTCAAACAGCAACAAGCTCAGTTTGAACAGCAAGAACGTGAACGTGAAGAGTTCTGGGATGGTGTAGCTGATATTATTGAAGGTGGTAATGAATTTGCAGGGGTACGTATCCCTGACAGAGACAAAGCCAACTTCTTCAACTACATCTCTTCTCCGGTGGATGACTCAGGTAGAACTCAACGTGATATTGATTACTCTGAAGCTGACATGGATATCAAACTTGCAATTGATTATCTCATGTTCAGTGGGTTCAACCTAGAAGACATTATAAATACTAAAGCTAAGACAGCTAGTGCACGCAACTTGCGTGAACGCATTGTCTCTAACCAAGAGAGAGTGAAGAATGCAAAGAGTGCACAGCGTCGTAAGCAATCAGCATTTGATCCAGATCAGCTGGACATAAACGCGCTTTTTTAATTAAGCAATCTAACTTTTAAATAAAACAATCATGGCTTTGATGCAAGTACTTAAAACGTACTACAATGACTCGCAGATGACCGACACTAACTCGTTGGTTAATGCCCTGATGGAGAAGCCTGAAGAGCTCTCTCCCATCATTACGCACTTGGCCGGACGTGAAGAAAAGAAGTTTCCTCTTTCCTTCTTGACTGAAGGGGTTGGTAACACGCGCTCGATCGATCGTTACGAGTACGAGTACCGTGTCAAAACCCATGAAGTTAACGTTCGTCCAGTAATTAGTGTTCCTAACGCATCCTCTGATACAAACATTGGTGCTAACGGTACTCCTTTCCAAGTTGTCTTCCCAGACAAGTGGTTCATCTTCCCTTACACGCTCGTTTCACAATCTGGTGAACTTGCACGTATTATGAAGGACCCTGAACCAGTTGGGGAAGGCTTCAGATACACTTTGCAACTTGTTAAGCCTAATGCTGCTGGTTTGAGCAATGCAGCTGGTGAAGATCTTGCTGCAGGTGCACTCTGGGGTATGTTGTTCGCAAACGTTGGAATTGATTTCTCTCGTGGAAATGCTTCTAACTGGACAGCTCCTGGACTCGTCCGCTCTAAGATCGGTACAGTTCGTAAGTCTTACCAGTTCTCTGGTAATGCTAAGGATTACGTTGCTCAGTTTGAACTCCCAATGAAAGAGGGTCGTTCTACTAAGTTGTGGATGGACTACGAAGAGTACCGTCACATGCTCAAGTTTAAGGAAGAGTGTGAGATGTACTACTGGTACGGTCAGCGTACGCATGATGACAATGGTCGTACTCAGATGACTGACGAGAACGGTCAACCAGTTGTTTCTGGTCCTGGCTTGTTTGAGCAGATCATCAACAAGGATACATACTCTACTTTGACTCAGAAGAAGATTGAGAATGTAATTGGTGATTTGTTCTACGGCATGACTGATGCTACGGACAAGCAAGTAACGTTGTACACTGGTATTGGGGGTGCACGTGAGTTCGATAAGGCTCTGCGTAACTACTACGCTGGTGGTGGTTTGAGCTCTACAAGCATTGGTGCAGATTCTGGTACTAACTCTTACCTCCGTACAACGGAATCTAAGTTCATCACGGGAACTGGTCGTAGCCTCGGTATTACGGGTTACTTCACGTCATACGACCACATTGATGGTCACCGTGTGAATGTTGTTAAAGTTCCTCTCTTTGACCATGGTCCTGTTGCTCAAGCTTCTAAGAAGCACCCAGAATCTGGATTGCCTCTTGAATCTTACCGCATGGTGTTTGTTGACCAGTCTAACTATGACGGTGAAAACAACTTGCAGATGATCAACAAGAAAGGTCGTGAGATGATGCGTTGGGCTGTTGCTGGTTCTGTTGTGCCTAAGGGCTTCAAAGAAAGCGACACTCGCGCTAGCGATATAGACGGTGCTTCTGTGCATATGTTGAAGACAGCTGGTATCCTGCTCCGCAGATTTGATACTTCGCTCGACTTGCAGTGCACTGCATCGTAATTTGGTGTTTGGTTTGCATAAGGGGGGAGCTGAACTGTCGGCTCCCCCTGATTTGCAAAAACATATACAGTTATTCTTATACTTAAAAGAACATGAAAAAAATCTACATTAGACGGAAGGAACAAAATGGTTACCTTCCTAAAGACATTCTTGCAGCAGCAAGAGTTACTATTGGTTCAATCTTTGTTGGTCGGCAACCTCTAAAAGGTTTTGACAGCGATGAGGAGTCTCATAAATACTTGAGAACTCTAATCGATGTACCACCGTCACACCCAGATTGGCCAAGACAGGAAAGAGAGTTCTGGGCTAACATGCGGGTTAAAATCCCATTTGAAGGCGTAGAACTTGACATCACTCTAGACGAGGATGGTAATGCTGTCAATCCAAATGACTATGTAACTTATAGATGGTGTAAAGTCCATAGACAAGTTGCAGGTTCAAAGGAAGAGATGGAGAAAGATGCTCGTAAGAAATACTACATCTACGACCCAGAAGGAGACCTTATTAAGCAGAACAGCAAGATTAAGCTGAAGAAAGATGCAGATAAGGAATTCATCAAAATCTCTTCAGATCTCGACAAGATGCGTAGAATTCTTAGAGTTCTTACAAAATCAAATCCTGATAGCTTGAACGAACTTGAAGTAGAGAACAGATTGTATTCAGCAAAAGAATCAGACCCTGCAAAGTTCTTGAAAGTATCACTTGATAAGAACCTTGACACAAAAGCAGAAATCGAGCAATTGGTGGAAGCTGGAGTTCTACGTAAGATCGGGAATCAGATTATATACGGAGATGAGACTATTGGGGAAGATATGACTGACACAGTAGTTTACTTTAACAACAAGAAAAACTCAGGGGCTATCAACGCTATGAGAGCCCAGCTTAAGACACTAGCATGACGATAGAAGAGATGCACATAGCAGTAAACTTGGGGGTGCAGAAGATTGCATCTTTCCAAGCTGACAGTCTACTCCCTGAAGAGATTGACTACGAGCTTAATACTGCTGTGCGCAGGTTTATATCTCAACGCTACAATAAGCACGGAAACAAGTATAAGCGGGGGTTCGAACAGTCTCAAAAGAGATTGGACGACCTCCGCCATCTTGTTGAAGACTATACAACTACTACAAGTAGTTACATGGGGGTGGGGTATACTTCTCGTACAAACGGGAATATTGACATCTATAGATACAAGTTCCCAAATGACTACATGTTTCTTGTAAATGTTCTATCAGAGGTAACTCACGATTGTAGAGACGAAGCACTTGCATATCATGAATTTATCCTGATTAAGGAGTACTTGAAGATACCTCTTACCACACCTCAGCCCGGGTACATGATACAAAGCATTCAAGTTGCTGATGAAAATGGTACCCCAACACAAGTTATATACGGGCAAGAAGGTCTTAGCTATGATTATTTGATAGGACCTTACTATGACAAGAGTATTAATCCTAGCCTGTCAAACAATGACAGCTACACGGATAGATACTTTGATACAGTAGCAACAGACTCACCACCAGCAGACGGGAATGAGCTGTACTTAGAGAAAAAGTACGTAGAAGGAAGTTCAGACTATGGGTTCCTCCCAATAAGCAATGTTTCTGGGGATGATGCAGATAACTATAATGGTGCGTATGCTATCATTACTTGGGTAAACCCAACTACACTAGAAACACTAGAACAAGTAAGTAACATAGCCCCAACAGTAACAAATACTGTAGGTAGGAAAGTAAAGCTTAGAAATCCTTCTCCTAACTACATACGTATATACAGAACTAACTGTAAGTTTTCTCAGCAAGATGATATTTATGCGCTATTAGATGACCCATTTAATAGCACTTCTGAAAGAGGTATTT
>Ga0070751_1002358_pt1 | contig 10833 bp, 7 predicted proteins | sample VirMetDEL_Aug_28_FD_78514 | JGI IMG/M metagenome (GOLD analysis project Ga0070751, IMG submission 78514) | Aqueous microbial communities from the Delaware River and Bay under freshwater to marine salinity gradient to study organic matter... | ecosystem: Environmental > Aquatic > Marine > Coastal ... | reverse complement strand
TGGCGCGGCCGCGCAGCTTCTCCAGCAGGTCGCGGACCTGATCATAGGTCAGGAAACGGATGATCTGCGGGCGGGCGGCCTCCAGCGTGATCGGCTCCTCCAGGCGCCGGTCTTCGATCCGGACCACGGCGAAACCGCCCTCGACCTCGAAGGGACCGACAATGTCGCCGGCCTTGGCGTCCTTCAGCGCGCCCTCATAGGCCTCGGGCATGACGTCGGTGGTGAAATAGCCGAGATCGCCGCCATTGAAACGGGTGGCCGCATCGGTGGAGCGTTCCATGGCCAGGGCCTCGAAGGAGGCGCCGGTGGCCAGCAGGTTCTTCACCGCCTCCCCCTCCTCCAGGGTCGCCACCAGGATCTGGCGGGCGCGGATCTCCTCCGACTGCCGGGCGAGCTTCAGCTGTTCCTGATAGAGCCCACGAATAGCGTTCTCGTTGACCGCGTCAGACACCACGCTTTCGACCAGCATATCCCCGAGAATCCGCTCCCGGGCCGCGGCCAGCCGGCGCTGGGCCACCGGATCTTCGTCCAGGTTCCGCTTCAGCGCCTCGGCCGCCAGCAGCTTCTGGTCGATCACTTCGTCCAGCACCCGGCGGAAGAGGTCGGAAGAAATGTCCAGCGGCTCGCCTTCGCCGATCAGGGCCTGGGCGACCGCCTCGCGTTTGACGTCAGACGCCCAGACGGTCTTGCCATCGACACGGGCCACCGCCTCGTCTCCAGGCTGCGGCGGACGCTCGTCCCCGCCGCGATCGCCACAGGCGACGAGGATCAGGCTGACGGCGGTCAGAACGGCCGCCAGACCGCCGAAACGGGTGGGCTTTGCACGGGTCATGGGCTGCTTCCCTAGAGCGCCTGACGAGACCGCAGGCGCAGTCCGTCCCTAGCCATTTCCCCCGCGGGATGCAAAGGTTGCGGCGATCATAGCTCGGCCTCCGCATCAGAAGCGCAGCGCCGGATCGTTTTCATTCGGGAGAATTACATATGCGCGAAGCCGTTATCGTTTCCTATGCCCGCACCGGGCTCGCCAAGTCGGGCCGCGGGGGCTTCAACATGACCCCGACCATGAGCATGGGCGCGCACGCGGTGAAACACGCGGTCGAACGCTCGGGAATCGATGCGGCCGCCATTGAAGACTGCATTATGGGCAATGTGGCCCATGGCGCGGGCAATCTGGGCCGTCAGGTGGCCCTGCTGGCCGGCCTGCCGATCACCACCTCGGGGTCGACGGTCAACCGCTTCTGCTCTTCGGGCCTCAACACCATCGCGACGGCGGCCAACTATGTGCGCAATGACGGCGCCGACGCGGTCGTCGCCGGCGGCGTGGAATCCCTGTCGATGCCCGGCGGCGGCGGCGGCCGTGAGAACATCGACCCGGTCCTGGTGCAGAAATATCCGGCCATTTTCATGCCGATGATCGACACCGCCGACATCGTGGCCGAGCGCTACAATGTCAGCCGTGAGGCCCAGGACCAGTACTCGCTGGAATCCCAGCAGCGCATGGCCGCGGCCCAGCAGGCGCAGAAGTTCAAGGACGAAATCGTCCCCATGAAGACCAAGATGAAGCAGGTCAACAAGGAGACGAAGGAAGAGACCGTCGTCGACTACACGGTCGATCGCGACGAGTGCAATCGTCCCGAAACCACTCTGGAAGGCCTGGCCAAGCTCCAGCCGGTCCGCGGCGAGGGCAAGTTCATCACCGCCGGCAACGCCAGCCAGCTGTCGGACGGCGCCGCCGCCGTGGTGATCATGGATTCCAAGGCCGCCGAAAAGGCCGGTCTGAACCCCATGGGCGCCTTCAAGGGCTGGGTCGTCGCCGGCTGCGAGCCTGACGAAATGGGCATCGGCCCGGTCTTCGCCATTCCGCGCCTGCTGGAGCGTCATGGCCTGAAGATTGACGACATCGACCTGTGGGAGCTGAACGAGGCCTTCGCCTCGCAGTGCCTCTATTCCCGCGACAAGCTGGGCATCGACCCGGAAAAGTACAACGTCAATGGCGGCTCCATCGCCATCGGCCACCCCTATGGCATGACCGGCGCCCGCCTGGCCGGCCACATCCTACAGGAAGGCAAGCGCCGCGGCGCCAAGCACGCCGTGGTCTCCATGTGCATTGGCGGCGGCATGGGCGCCGCTGGCCTGTTCGAAGTCTACTAAGACCTAAGGACTTGAGCCTCGGGACGGAGTCCTCTCCGTCCCGAGGACTTCCTTTACCGCTCTTGCGCTAGCTCTCACGTCTTCGCGTCGTCCGGATCGCAATACGCCCGGCCGATCCTTTGAACGATCTGAGCTTCGGAAGGGCGTCATGAAGATCGCCACCGCCTTCAGTCTCGCCGACTGCGCTGAGCAGGCCGCCTTCGAGACCTCCCGCGACCTGCACCGCCAATTGGGCGGCGCGCCGCAGCTTCTCGTCCTCTACGCCACGGAACACCGCGCCGAGGCCGCCCTGGTGGAGGCCCTGAGCGCCCACCTGCCCGGCGTGCAGATCGTCGGCGGCACCTCCTGCGGCGGCGTGATGACCGAGCAGGGCTTCCACAATGGTCCCGACGGCGCCGTCGGCGTCCTGGGGGTCATTGACCGCGAAGGGGCCTATGGCGTCGGCGCCGCGCCCCTGGACAGCGACGCACGGGCGGCTGGCGCCCTGGCGGTCGAGCGGGCCCTCGCCGCCGCCGGCCGCGATTTCGAAACCCCCAATCTCGTCTGGTGCTGCCAGCCCCCTGGCGCCGAAGAGGCGGTTCTGGCCGGCGTGCAGTCGGTGATCGGCTCGCACACGCCGATCATTGGCGGGAGTTCAGCCGACGAAGCCATCGCCGGAGCGTGGCGACAATTCGCCACATGCGGCGTGCTGGAAGACCACGTGGTGGTCGCGGTGCTGTTTCCGACGGTCCGGCACGGCGCGGCCTTTCAGAGCGGCTACACCCCCTCAGGGCTGTCAGGGGTGGTGACCCGGGCTCACGATCGGCAGGTGCTGGAGATCGACAACCGACCGGCCGGGGAGGTGTACGGCGCCTGGACCGAGGGCGTCGTGGGCGCGGACGGCGCCGGCCCGATCCTGGCCATGAGCACCCCCACCCCCTTAGGCCGCGTCGCGGCCGAGGTGCAGGGCGTGCCGATGTTCGTCCTGTCCCATCCGGCCCTCCTCGGGGTCGGGGGTGATCTCTCCCTGTTCACCGACATCTGCGAAGGCGACGTGGTGCACATGATGCGCGGCTCGCCGGAATCACTGGTCAAGCGGGCCGGCCTGGTGGTGGACGACGCCTGCGCCATGGGCGGCTGGGAGGCGAGCGACAGTCTGGGCGGCCTGGTCATCTATTGCGGCGGCTGCATGCTGCATGTCCGCGATCAGATGGACGAGGTGGTGGAGCAAATCCGCCACGCCATGTCCGGCGCCCCCTTCCTGGGCGCCTTCACCTTCGGCGAGCAGGGCGCCATCGTCGACAGCTGCAACCGGCACGGCAATCTGATGGTCTCGGCCCTGGCCTTCGGTTGAACATGTCCGACCTCGACCCCGAACAACTCCGAGAAGCCCTGGCTTCGTCCAAACAGATCGAGGCCGCGCTGCGCGAACGGCTGCGCGAGCAGGACCTCGTCCTCAATGGTCTCGAGGCGCTGCAGGGCGAAGACGATCCCGCAGTGCTGCAGCAGCGCGCCTTCGACCTGCTGAGCCGCAGCCTGGTCTTTCACCTCGCCCTGGTCCTTGAACCGGAGGGCGAAGATTTCGTGTGCACCGCCGCCACCGAACCCGCCGCCGTCGGCGTCCGCTTGCCCGGCGGAGGCTTCTTCAATCGGGTCGCCCACAGCGGCCGCGCGGCCGTGACCCCCGACAACCGTCGCGTGCCCGAATGGCGGGACTGTGAGGGCCTGACGCCCCTGCCCGGGGGCGGCATCTATGCGCCGATCCTGGCGGCCTCGGGTCCTGGCCTGCTGATCCTCTGCTCCCACACGCCAGGCGCCTATGGGGCCAAGGATGGGGCCCTGGTCTCTCGGCTCAGCCTCGTGGTCTCTCAGACCCTGGCCGCGGCCCAGCGAAGACGTCTGTCCGAAGCCGCCCGGGCCGCCGACATCGCCCGGCAGGCGGCCGTCGAGGCGAGCGAGGCCAAGTCGCGCTTCCTGGCGAACATGAGCCATGAGATCCGCACACCCCTGAATGGCGTCACCGCGGTGGCCGACCTGTTGGCCCTGACCGAGCTGGCGCCCCGGCAACAGGAGATGGCTCAGCTGATCGTTCAGTCGGGGCGCATGCTGGAACGGCTGCTGAATGACGTGCTGGACTTCGCCAAGATCGAGGCAGGCTATCTGGAGATCGAGCAGGAGCCCTTCCGGCTGAACGAGGCGGTCGCGGCCATGATCGACCTGTTCGCCGCCAAGGCCGACGCCAAGGGCCTGGCGTTCAGATCGCAGATCAGCCCGGAGGCGGCGGGGGTGTTCGCCGGCGACAGCCTGCGCATCCGGCAGATTCTGGCCAATCTGCTGAGCAATGCGGTCAAGTTCACCGAAGCCGGCGAGGTGGCGCTCGAGGTGCTGGTCGATGATGAGGCTGACGCCACAAGGGTGACCTTGCGGGTGAGCGACACCGGTTGCGGCTTCACCCCTGAGCGCGGCGCGCTCCTCTTCAACCGCTTCGAGCAGGGGGACGACTCCATCACCCGCCAGTATGGCGGCACGGGTCTTGGGCTGACCATCTCGCGGACCCTGGCGGAACTCATGGGCGGCGGCGTGACCTGGCGGTCGGAGCCGGAACGGGGCTCGACCTTCGAGGCGGTGGTGCGCGTGCGCCGGCTACGGGGCGCCGCGCCCGAGGCGGAGCCAGCGCCGGCCATTGTCCAGAGCCCCACCCTGCGGGTGCTGGTGGTGGAGGACAATCCCAATAACCGACGGATCGTCGCCCTGGTCCTGGAGATGATCGACGCTCAGGTCACCTTCGCCGAGAACGGCCAGGAGGGCCTCGAGGCCTTCGCCCGCGGCGCATTCGACATCATTCTCATGGACCTGCAGATGCCGGTCCTGGACGGCCTGAGCGCGACCCGGGAGATCCGCGCCCGCGAACGGGCGCGCCAGGCGACGCGGACGCCGATCATCGCCCTGTCAGCCAACGCCATGACCCACCATGTCGCCGAGGCTCTGGAGGCCGGCGCCGACGCCCATGTGGCCAAGCCGATCAACCCGCAAGCCCTGATCGGGGCCATGATGACGATGACGGCCGCGGCCGAACCGGACGCCCAGGCGGCGGCCGGCTGACCCGCACTCAGGGGCGGCGCGCCTCATAGGTCAGCACCCGGTCTCCGGCCCGCGGCCCGCGGCTGCGGTCATAGCCGCCCACGACCGAGACGACTTCGAACCCCGTCGCGCCGAGCGCCAGGGCGAACTCCTCCAGGCCCCAGTAGCGCTGAGCCATGGGCTCCATCTGCGTCTCGACCAGGCGATGGTCGCGCCACCGCTCATAGCGGATCATGGCCTCGGCGCGTTGTCCCACCCAATCGGTCGCGACGCGAACGCCCTCCAGGGTCAGCAGATCGCCGTCCGGCGTGGTCCAGCGGCGGCGGTCATCGCCAGGGTCAGGCAGCATGGCGAGGCTCTGCAGGTCGAGGATCAGGGCGCCGCCAGGACGCAGATGATCGTGGAAGCGACGCAGGACGGCCAGGGCCGCAGCGAAGTCGTCGACCAGGGTGAAGGTGCCCACGGGCATGAGGATGGCGTCGAAGACGCGGCCATAGTCGAAGGACTCCAGGCGCTGAAGGCTGAGGTCGGGCGTGAAGCCCGCCCCGGCGCACCGGCTGCGGCAGCGATCAAGCATGTCGGGGCTGGCGTCGAACCCGCTCAGGCGCAGGCCCGATTGCAACAGCGGCAGCAGCGTACGCCCCGTGCCGCAGGCCGGCTCAAGAATGTCACCGGAGAAGCCCTCCAGCCGCGCCAGATGGAAGGCGGTGTCAGGCAGGCGGCCCACAGGCTTGTCGATGTCGTAGATTTCGGCGGCGAGCGCGCCGTAGCGGTTCACCAGCGCAGTGGTGTCGTTGAGGTTGGACATGAAGGTCTTTCGAAGACAGCGATCGCCGCGCCGTCGGGCGGCGGCGGATCGCAGATGTCACAAGGCTCGCCCGGGGCGGCGCCCCGAACGGATGGAGGCCAGCGATGATCGCGGCGCTTATGGCGAGCTCAAGCCTTCATTGTGCTGGAGAGGCTAGCGGCAGGGCGCGGGCGGTCAAGTCGCGCTGGGGGTGTCCTTACGTTGACACTCAAGGGGGCGCTGCTTAAGTCTCGCGCTCGCTCAACTGAGCGGACTCCGGGCAGGCGAAGGTCAGACGGCGCGCCGTGCGCAAAGCCCGTGAGCCCGCATCGACCGCATTCTCGGACGCCCCCGCACATGTTTTTCCAACGGCTCTTCGGCTCATCTCCCGACCGCAAGGTGAAAGCCTTCCAGGCCAGGGTCGCCAAGATCAACGCCCTCGAACCCCAGCTGGAGGCGCTGTCGGACGAGGCGCTACGCGGCAAGACCGAAGAGTTCCGGGCGCGCCTGGCCAAGGGCGAGACCCTCGATCAGCTGCTGGAAGAGGCCTTCGCGGTGGTCCGCGAAGCCTCCAAGCGCACCATCGGCCTGCGCCATTTCGACGTGCAGATGGTCGGCGGCATGGTGCTTCACCGGGGCGGCATTTCCGAAATGCGCACCGGCGAGGGCAAGACGCTGGTCGCCACCCTGCCGGTCTATCTGAACGCCCTGGAGGGCAAGGGCGTCCACGCCATCACGGTCAACGACTATCTGGCCCAGCGTGACGCCGAATGGATGGGGCAGATCTACCGCTTCCTCGGCATGAGCGTCGGCGTCATCGTCCATGGCCTGTCCCAGGGCCAGCGCAAGGCCGCCTATCAGGCCGACATCACCTACGGGACCAACAACGAGTTCGGCTTCGATTATCTGCGCGACAACCTCGTCTATGAGGCCGAGGAGATGGTCCAGCGGGGCCATAACTTCGTCATCGTCGACGAGGTGGACTCCATCCTGATCGACGAGGCGCGAACACCGCTGATCATTTCCGGTCCCACCGAGGACCGCAGCGAGTTCTACAAGACCATCGACGTCCTGGTGAAGGAGCTGATCAAGGATCCGGAGAACTTCGACCTCGACGAGAAGCAGCGCCAGGTGCTGCTCACCGAGATCGGCTCTGAGCGCATCGAGGAGATGCTGGAGCAGAGCGGCCATCTGGAGGAGGATTCCGCCGGCCTCTACGACCCGGCCAACGTCTCGGCGGTCCACCATGTGAACCAGGCCCTGCGGGCCAACGTCCTCTACACCCGCGACAAGGATTACATCATCCGTGCGGGCGAAGTGATCCTGATCGACGAGTTCACCGGCCGCATGATGCAGGGCCGCCGCCTGTCGGAAGGTCTGCACCAGGCCATCGAAGCCAAGGAAGGCGCCCGGGTCCAGCCCGAGAACCAGACCCTGGCCTCGGTGACCATCCAGAACTATTTCCGCCTCTATCGGAAGCTGTCGGGCATGACCGGCACGGCCTCGACCGAGGCCCAGGAATTCGGCGACATCTACAAGATGGAGGTCGTCGAAATCCCCACCAACCGGCCTGTCAGCCGGGTGGACGAGGACGACGAGGTCTACCGCACCGCCGCCGAAAAGAACCAGGCGATCCTCAAGCAGATCGCCGACTGCTACGTCCGTGGCCAGCCGATCCTTGTGGGCACGGTGTCCATCGAGAAGTCCGAGCTCCTGTCGGAACTGCTCAAGACCCACGTCTTCGAGCATGAGGGCCAGACCCGCACGGGCATTCCGCACAATGTGCTCAACGCCCGCTACCACGAGCAGGAGGCCTTGATAGTGGCCGACGCCGGCGTGCCCGGCGCGGTGACCATCGCCACCAACATGGCCGGCCGCGGCACCGATATCCAGCTGGGCGGCAGCATCGACATGCGCCTGTCGCGCTGGCGCGAAGAGCAGGTCGGTCTGGGAATTGAGCCGGACGCCGAAGCCTATGCGGCGAGACGCCAGGAGATCGAGGCCGAGATCGTCGAGCTGAAGGAAAAGGCCCTGGCCGCCGGCGGGCTCTACGTCCTGGGCACCGAGCGCCATGAAAGCCGCCGGATCGACAACCAGCTGCGCGGCCGAACCGGCCGTCAGGGCGACCCGGGCCGCTCCAAGTTCTTCCTGTCCTGCGAAGACGACCTGCTGCGTATCTTCGCCGGCGACCGGCTGGACTCCATCATGCGCACCTTCGGTGTTCAGGAAGGCGAGGCCATCACCCACAAGTGGCTGAACGGCGCCATCGCCACGGCCCAGAAAAAGGTCGAGCAGCGCAACTACGAAATCCGCAAGAACCTCCTGAAGTACGACGACGTCGTCAACGACCAGCGCAAGGCCGTCTTCGAGCAGCGCCAGGAGTTCATGGAGGCGCAGGACCTCACCGAGGTGATCGCTGAGATGCGCGCCGACACCATCGAGGACATGGTCGAACGCCACATGCCGCCCAAGGCCTATGCCGAGCAGTGGGATGTGGACGGCCTGGACGAGCGGGTCCGCGAGCTCCTCGGCCTCGATCTGCCGATCCGCGAATGGGCGGCCGAAGACGGCATCGCCAATGAGGAGATCCATCAGCGGATCACCGAGGCCGCCGACGCCCGCGCGGCGGAGCGTGAAGTCGCCTTCAGTTCCGAGCGCATGCGCCTGCTGGAAAAGAGCTTCCTGCTGCAGACTATCGACCTGCAGTGGCGCGAGCACCTGATGCACCTCGACCACCTGCGCAATGTCATCGGCCTGCGCGGCTATGGTCAGCGCGACCCGCTGAACGAGTACAAGACCGAAGCTTTCTCCTTGTTCGAGAAGCTGCTCACCGATCTGCGCCACAACGTCACCAAGTGGATGATGACCGCGGTGCTTCAGCAGGAAGCCCCCGCGCCGCAGCCGCAGCCGGAACGGCTTGTGGAGGTCCATCTCAACCCGCTGACCGGCGAGAACGCCGCCACCGCCGGCGCCCTGCCGTCAGGCATGTCCCGCGACCAGCGCGAGGCCCTGCCCATTTCGTCCCTGCCGGCGGGGTGGGAGCAGACCGGCCGCAACGCCCCCTGCCCCTGCGGGTCCGGCAAGAAGTTCAAGCATTGCCACGGGGCCCTGGTCTAGGTGAGCGCCCCGCCGGTTCTGGAGTCCAGCGGCCGGTGTCCCGTCTGCGAGGCCGAGGTGGTGTTCGCCTCGTCTGACGGCTGGCTTCGGGACGGGTTCAAGTGTTCAGGCTGCGGGTCGATCCCCCGGGAGCGGGCCCTGATGCGGGTGCTGGCTGAGCTGGCGCCGGACTGGCGCAGCCTGGCCATTCACGAGAGCTCCGGCTGCTCGGTGTCCAGCAACCGGTTGCGGGCTGAGTGCGCCGGCTATGTGGCGACCCAGTACGATCCGGCCACCCCCTGGGGACAGTCCCATATCCACGGCTATCGCAGCGAGGATCTGGAGGCCCAGACCTTTGCCGACGCCAGCTTCGACATCGTCGTCACCCAGGACGTGTTCGAGCATCTGTTCGCCCCGGACCGGGCCATCGCCGAGATCGCCCGGACCCTGAAACCCGGCGGCTTCCACATCTGCACCGTGCCCATCGTGCGCGGGGCCGAGCCCTCCGTCCGTCGGGCCCGGCGGCGGCGGGACGGCTCGGTGGAGCACCTTGCGCCGGCCGAGTATCACGGCAATCCGATGGACCCCGACGGCGCCCTGGTGACCATCGACTGGGGCTATGACATCGCCGACTATCTCGACCGGGCCAGCGGCCTGTCGACCACCATTCACACCATCGATGATCTGACCCAGGGCATCCGGGCGGCCTATATCGAGGTGCTGGTGTCCCGGAAGGCTCGGCCGAGCCAGGTCACGCCTGACGGGGGGCCCGACCGTCGCCCGCTCCTTCGCCGCTTGTTCCCCCGCTAGGGCGAAGGTCGCGCGACGGCGAGCCAGGGATTGCATCGCTGGTTATAATGTAACAGGTTCTGGCGGTTCATTCTCTGACGCCGGGGGGCTGCGATGCTGCAACTGGAATTCTGGACGGGGCGGATGCGCCTGCTGGGCCTGATCGCCATTGCGATCAGCATCGCCACCTGGACTCTTGAGCTCACGGGGCTGGTCTATGTCTGCCCCTATTGCCGGACCCAGCGTACGGTGATCGGCCTGCTGGGCCTTTTGATGGTGACGCCCAATCCAGGCATCTGGATTAGCCGCTATGTGGGCGCGGTGCTGGGCGTGTTCGGCCTGGTGGTGGGATCAACCCAGCACTTCGCGGGCTGGCGGAAGATCATGAAGGGCGAGTTCGTGCTCTCGCCCAAGGTCTATGACGACGCCTTCCTGCTGTCGGGGGCGGCGATCTTCATCATCACCGCGCAGGTCCTGCTGCTCTACGCCTTCCGCAAGCCGGCGGCGGCTGAGCCCATCACCCCCTGAGGGTGATGAAGGTTTCGCTCTCGATCAGCCACTGACCGCGGACCTTGGTCCAGGCGGCCAGGTACCAGCCGGCGATGTGCTCGCCTCGGCTGCGGGAGACGGCCACCCAGCTTCCCCGCTCGGCGGCCCGTCCGCCGCCGCCATCCAGCTCCACCGCCTCCGGCGTGCGGACAAAGGCCGTGAAGTCCGGATCGGCGAACTGGGCGGCGAAGGCGGCGATGACGGCCTCGGCCCCGCAGATCAGCGACCCGTCGCCGACGATGACGTTCACGCCGGGGACGAAGAAGGGCCGCAGACGCTGCGCCTCCTTGGCGGCGATCAGTTTGTTGGTCAGGCGGCGCCGGGCGAGGATGGCGTCGGTGGGTGTCGTCACGGTTCGACCACCACAGTGCCCACCTTGGTCCCGGCTTCCACGGCCTCGT